>ENA-ORRU01000002-ORRU01000002.1-human-gut-metagenome-genome-assembly--contig:-NODE-2-length-247440-cov-9.651511_pt1 | contig 247440 bp, 229 predicted proteins | sample MGYA00242184_ERZ509151 | MGnify/ENA primary metagenome ERZ509151 (study PRJEB26280, sample SAMEA2338667) | human gut metagenome | biome: human gut; feature: human-associated habitat; material: faeces... | reverse complement strand
CCCGAATCTTTTTCGAGTCGACCTCGCCCTTGGAAAGCAAGACAACCGTCTCCACATGCCCGCTATGGCAAAACTGATCCACGACCGCCACCTTCTTCGCCACATACCCCTTCTCCTGAAGTATTTTCACATCCCTAGCCAGGGTTGCCGGGTCGCAGCTCACGTAGACGATACGTTCCGGCGCCATATGGACCAGAGTATCCAGAAGAACCTGATCACAGCCCTTTCGTGGTGGGTCCACGACCACGACGTCCGCGTGGGAGCCGTCGCTGCCTTTCTTGTATATGTCGGGAACGACTTCCTCGGCCTTGCCGACAAAGAACTCGGCATTTGTGATCCCGTTGATCTCGGCATTGTGTCTTGCGTCATCTATAGCCTGGGGAACAATCTCCACTCCGTATACTTTCTTAGCCTTCTGTGCGAGGAACAATGATATGGTTCCTATTCCGCAGTACATATCCCACACAGTCTCGTCGCCTGACAGGTCCGCATACTCCAAAGCCTTGTTGTACAGGACATTTGTCTGGACAGGATTTACCTGATAGAAGGACAATGGTGATATCTGGTATTTGATGTCACCGATATAGTCTGTGATATACGGCTGCCCCCAGAGGGTTATGCACTTATCGCCGAGTATACGGTTCGTATTCTCCATGTTGACGTTCAGGCAGATGGACGTCATGCCGTCTATCTTAACCAGTTCATCTATCAAAATCTCACTGTGCGGAAGCTTGTTGCCATTTGTCACCAGACACACCATGATCTCCTTGGTGGTAAATCCAACTCTGATAAGGATATGTCTGACCAGACCTCTTCCAGTCTCCTCGTCGTAGGTCGATATGTGATTGTCCTCAATGAAGCTTCTGACAATAGCAACTATTTTGTCATTCACTGGCGCACCGATGGCACAGCTCTCTGTGTCTATGATGTCGTGGCTTCTTCCAGCGTAGAATCCGATGACAACATTGCCATTCTTGTCTCTGCCGACAGGGAATTGGGCCTTATTCCTGTAGTGGAATGGATTGTTCATGCCGTAGGCTGGCTTTTCCATGATGGCTTCCACGTTCTCCATCTTGCCGATCCTCTGCAGACAGTTCTTCACCTTGTTCCACTTGTATTCGAGCTGCTGCTCATAGGAAACCTGCTGCATGGTGCATCCGCCGCATCGTTTCGCCTTGTCGCACACCGGCTCCACGCGGTATGGCGATGGTGTGATGAGCTTCATCAATCTTCCGTAGGCTATGTTCTTCTTCACCTTGACGATCTTCACCTCCGCCAGATCGCCCACCACGGCATCCTTGACAAATACAGTCATGCCCTGAACGTGTCCAATGCCCTCTCCGTCATTGCCCATGTCCTCGATGAGCACCTGATAATCCTCATTTTTGACAAGTGTGACTTCACCAGTATTTGCCGCATCCGTTCCGGATGTTCTAACAACTGAACTTGCACTATTCACTGCCTCCATGGTATTTTTTCTCTGCATACCATTTACTCGTCTATTGTTCTTAGGTCTCCTATTGTTCCTAATATCTGACATATACTATCTCTCTTCCTATTGCCGTTATTAATTATCCGACGTCTTCCTTATATTAGACTGCAATGCTCTGTTGAAGCCCAGCCAGCCATTGTTGTCCTTTGCCGCATCCAGCTCCTGGATAAATGTCTGAATCTTGGCGTCTGTGTTGTCCGCCATGGACAGTGCCAGAGCCTCGATGAGTGCCGGCTTCTTTGGTGAGCCGTACTCAAGCTCCCCGTGGTGAGCCAGTATGCAGTGCTCCAGCTCATTTGCCGCCTTTGCAGGGAAATTGTCTATGGTATTGATCTTATCGCGGATCATCATCGTTCCCATGACTATGTGTCCAAGAAGCTGACCTGCGTCTGTGTAGTCGTTCTCAGGGAACTTGGAGATCTCGTAGACCTTGCCAATGTCGTGGAGAAGTGCCGCTGTGATCAGCAGATCCCTGTTGAGCACCGGATAATATGTGGTGTAGTAGTCACACATCTTGGCAACTGCCAGTGAGTGCTCAAGTAAGCCTCCTATGTATCCGTGATGTATCGACTTTGCAGCCGAGTGATTCTTGAATTCCTTGACAAATGCAGGATCCTCGGCGAAGAATTTCTTCAGAAGCACCTTGTAATAATCCTTGTCGAGTGATTCCACGAGAGCCATAAGATCCTTGTACATCTGCTCTATATCTTTCTTGGTACACGGCATATAATCAGCCTCTGAGTATTCTCCCTCATCTGCAATACGAATCTTCTTGATATTGAGCTGAAGCTCATTGTTAAATGATGTGACCTGACCATCCACCTTGATAAAGTTCTTTGACTCAAAGTGTCCTATCGCATTGCTCAGCTCCCAGACCTTTCCGGCTATACTTCCTGTCTTATCCACAAGCTCCAGGTTGTAATATGTCTTTCCTGATTTTGTAGTTCCTGTCTGCTTGTTCTTGCAGAGATAGACATTCGATATCATGTCGCCTTCGTTGAAATCTGTTATAAATACCATTTTTCTTTTCCTCTTTCTATGTTTAATTATTATTGTATGCTTTAATTTTAATCATATATAAGAATACAATAGGCGGTTATGAAAATCCAGTATTTACTGAACATTTCCACAACCGCCTATATTACTATATTCCCCCACATCACATCTTATCATACTCATGAAGCTTATCTGAAGCAGCCTTCCCATTCTTCCGTGATTCTTCCCTGTCAAGCTTTCTCACTCCAAACAGCCCCTTGATGACAAATGCTATTCCCACGCAAAGTGTTCCAAGGATCAGTGTGAGCTCAAGTCCTGACATATATCTCAGTGAAACATTCAATGATATTATGATGCATACAAAGAATGCTATACAAAGTCCTGTGAACACAAGTCCTGTTCCCATGTTCGGCTTAACCAAAAGTGCGATAAATGCGATGACCAGCAGGACAATAAAGATTCCTCCAATATTCACACCACCACCTATACGAAACAGTGAACTTAAAAGTCCCCAGTCGGACACGACGACATTCTTAAGAAACATCACACCGCCTGCTATCATCAATACTATCCCCAACAAAAACTGCAATAACTCTTTCATCCGCTTTTTCTCCTCTTCCTTTTGTAATACGTAACTCTCTTTGTCTTAAGTCATATATCGCTTTATTTTTCCCAGATCAAACTGTATTTTATAATATCAGCTTTGTGTTTCTCCCGCAACCACAGCCGCTGAATTAATCAGGGAAAATGTGCCTATTTCTACACCTGCAATATGTTGACGCTCTATAATTATAAGGGGTATAATCAATTATGTATGTGTAGAATTAGAGACTTTATGTATATTTAATTATGCTTTTCATGCACTTATCGAGTTAAACACTGATCCTATTCATCATATGATCACAAGATTCATGCCCGTGCATATGAATTTTACAAATCTGCATTTGTATGAACATATTTATATAAACGAATTTACATAAGCACTATAAAATAAAAAGTTAAATAATAAGGAACACAGAAAATGAATCTAAGAACATTAAGAGTTATAGAATACAACAAAATAGTTGAGATGCTGACAACATTTGCCTCATCACCCATGGCGAAGAAGAAGTGTCAGCGCATAAAGCCCCGCAAGGATCTCGCCATGATCGAGACGCTCCAGCAGGAGACAAGGGATGCCTTAAGGCGTCTGAACACCCAGGGCAATCTGTCATTTGCAGGGCTCAAGGATATCGGCGCTTCACTCAAGAGACTTGAGGTCGAGGGTATCCTCACCACCGCTGAGCTGCTTGATGTGGCCAGCATGCTTGACCTGGCAGCCACCGCCAAGAGATACGGCGAGAACGAGGGCACCAGCATGACCGATACGAGAAGGCGCAGTCAAGAGCAGATCGAGGAAGAGAAAGCTTCCAACAAGATGCTCGGGCTCAGCATGAACCCGGATGGCACCACGTGCCCGGACAGCCTGCGTACGAGATTTCTGGAGCTCATGCCACTGGAGCATCTCTCCAGGGAGATTCACAGATGCATAATTTCTGAAAACGAATTCGCCGATGACGCTTCATCAGGTCTCAAGGCAGTGAGAAGGAACAAGCGCCTGACAAATGAAAAGCTGCACAACCAGCTTGCAAAGCTTGTCAGCGATACCAGCAAGCAGACCATGTTCCAGGATAACCTGGTAACCATGAGAAATGGCAGATACTGTATACCGGTCAAAGCCGAGTACAAGAACCATTTTCCCGGTATGATACACGACCAGTCGTCAACCGGTGCCACAGTGTTCATCGAACCTATGGCCATCGTGAACCTGAACAACGAGCTGAAGGAGCTGGACAATCAGGAGCTTGCCGAGATCGAGAAGATACTTGAATCACTCTCCGCCCAGACAGCGGCTGAGATAGAATATATCAAATACGACTTCGACACTCTGGCAGAACTGGACTTTATATTCGCAAGGGCATCATTTGCAAGAAGCTACAAGGGAACCGAACCGATATTCAACACCGATGGGATTGTCGATATAAAGCAGGGAAGACATCCGCTGCTGGAGAAGCACACCGTCGTACCTGTGGACATCAAACTGGGTGAGGACTACAACCTCCTCATCGTGACCGGTCCTAACACCGGTGGTAAGACGGTATCACTTAAGACTCTGGGACTCTTCTCACTCATGGGACAGTCCGGACTTCATATTCCGGCACTTGACGGTTCAAGACTGAATGTATTTGACGACGTATTTGCCGATATCGGAGATGAGCAGAGTATAGAACAGAATCTGTCCACCTTCTCATCCCACATGAGCAACATCGTGTACATACTGGATCACGTAACTCCAGGCAGTCTGGTCCTCTTCGACGAGCTGGGCGGCGGTACGGACCCTATAGAGGGTGCAGCACTTGCCATCGCCATCCTGTCACATCTGAACAACATGGGTGTCAGATGTATGGCGACCACACACTACAGTGAGCTCAAGACATTTGCCATGAGCACACCGGGTGTCGAGAATGCAAGCTGCGAATTTGACGTGGCAACACTCCAGCCGACATATAAACTGATGATCGGTATTCCTGGAAAGTCAAATGCTTTCGCCATAGCGAAGAAGCTTGGAATCGACGATAGCATCATCGAGAGCGCCAAGGCCAATATCGACAGCGATACAGTTGACTTTGAAACCCTGATTGCGGATCTTGAGAGAAGCAAGAGGGAGATTGAACAGGACAAAGCCGACATTGCAAGACTCAAGGAGGATGCAAAGCAGCTTCAGGAACGTGCACAGATGAAGGATACAGAGCTCTCAGACAAGAAAGCCGAGATTCTGGCAAAGGCGCGCCAGGAGGCATCCGAGATCATAGAGGAGGCGAAGGCTGAGGCCGATGCCGCTATAAGAAAATACAACAAATGGACCACTAACCCGGCAAAAGCCGATGCCAAGGCGATGGAGGCCGAGAGACAGAAACTCCGCGCGAAGATCAACGACCTCGGCAGGATGAACGAGGAGAAGCGCAAGACTGTAAAGTCAGATCACAAGGCATCCGACTTCAAGGTTGGCGATACCGTACATGTTATCAGCATGGATTCCGAGGGAACCATCATGGCACTGGCTGACTCCAAGGGTAAGCTGAAGGTCCAGATGGGTATAATCAGCGCGGCTCTTCCACCTACTGATCTTCTGCTGGTTGAGCATGAAAAGAAGAAACCGCAGAAGGCCACAGTCACAGGTGGCAAGAGCATGAACAGGATGATGAATATCAAGCCTGAGATAAATGTACTCGGTATGACGGTCGACGAAGCCACATCACTTGTGGATAGATTCCTTGATGATGCCCTTATGGCTCATCTGCACAGAGTCACCATCATCCACGGAAAGGGCACCGGAGCCCTCCGAAAAGGAATACATCAATTTCTGAAATCACAGCCACATGTCAAGTCCTTCCGTCTCGGAGAATTCGGAGAGGGCGATGCGGGAGTCACCATAGTGGAACTTTAAAATAATGCTTCAACAATGAAATCGGTGTACGCCTTCGGATTTTTTACAAACTATATTATTATAAATTTACTGGGAGGGTTATATATATGAGCAAAAATAATATTCTCATCGTTGACGACGACGAGAACATCGCAGAGCTTATATCACTCTACCTCAACAAAGAGTGTTATGAGACCGAGATAGCCGCAAGCGGAACGGAAGCTCTACAGTTATTTGAGGAATATTCACCTGATCTGGTTCTCCTGGATGTCATGCTTCCGGGAATGGATGGCTACCAGGTGTGTACAGAGATAAGAAAGACATCGAACACGCCTATCATCATGCTCTCTGCCAAGGGTGAAGTATTCGACAAGGTGCTGGGGCTTAAGATCGGTGCAGATGATTATATCGTCAAGCCATTTGACTCAAATGAGCTGGTGGCAAGGGTCGGCGCCCTTCTCAGAAGGTCAGCCATGACTGAGAGTGCACAGAAGCAGCCACAGAGCGCAGCTTACGATGTCACAAGTGCGGACCATGTAGGTACATTTGTGGAGTATGACGGGCTGGTCGTAAATATCTCCAACTACACTGTAACCTTTGAGGGACACAATCTCGAGATGCCGCCAAAGGAGCTGGAGATCCTCTACTTCCTCGCCAGCAGACCAAATCAGGTATTTACCAGAGAGCAGCTTCTGGACAAGCTGTGGGGATACGAGTATGTGGGCGACACTAGAACCGTGGATGTACATATCAAGAGACTTCGTGAGAAGCTGAACAACAATCATAACTGGAGCATTGCCACTGTATGGGGCATAGGCTACAAGTTTGAATGGAGATCATAATGAAGAAAACAGCATTTGACAAGATCGTGGTCGGATTCGTAGTGCTGGTTGTAATCATATTTGCACTGCTCATGGTGTACAGTATATCAACAGCACAGAATTCTGTTCTCTCAGAGCGCAAATCCACCATGAAGAACGAAATCACAATGCTTGCCGACGGCGCCATGACTGATTACAGCAACGGAACCATTGACAGCAAGGAATTATACAAGGAGCTTCAACATGCGGCGGATACCCTGGACATGGGAATCTGGCTCACCGATGAACGCAGCAACATTATTTTCAGGTCGGGAAGCTCTTCAGGAAGCAGTGAATCCGGTGGGTCTTCCAAGGATTCAGATTCACACAGCAGCACAAATGACAACCTCAAGAATTATGTGGAACCGGATGAATTGTTTGCATCATTCTGCTTCGAGGATACATTTGGCGGCTATTTCTCGGAGGACACTCTGGTGATCGGCCAGCCTCTCTACTCGTGGAACAATTACATGGGAACTATCATCCTGACATCACCTATGACATTCAAGCAGGATATAAAGAGCAGGATGCTTTCAACGACATTTGTGCCATTCCTGATCCTCATGCTGATCGCCATGATCGCGCTTATGCTCATGTCAAACAGCCTGCTCAAGCCTATACGTGAGATCATCAAGACGTCCAAGTCATACGCCCAGGGTAACTTCAATGCCAGGGTAAATGTGACCGCTAAGAACGAATTCGGCGAACTTGCGAGATACATGGAGGAGATGGCAGATGAGCTGAGCCGTTCAAATGAGTACAGGAAGTCATTTATATCAAATATATCCCATGACTTCAGATCGCCACTCACATCCATCAAGGGTTACATAGAGGCCATGCTGGACGGCACTATTCCACTGGAAAAGCATGAGAAGTACCTCGGCATAGTGTTAAATGAGGCACAGAGACTGACCAAGCTGACACAGGGACTTCTGGAGCTGAACAACTTTGACTCATTTGACCTGCAGCTTGACAAGTCCAACTTCGATATCAGGGATATCATCACGCCAACCATCAATACATTTGAAAAGAGATGTAATGACAGAGGAATATTCCTGGACAGCGTCTTTCTCACGGACAACACCGTGGTATATGCCGACAGGACCAAGATACAGCAGGTTATATACAACCTGGTTGACAACGCCATAAAGTTCACTCCTGAGGGCAGGCAGATCAGGGTTCAGGTGACTGAGAAGGACAACAAGATATATACAAGCGTCAAGGATGAGGGTGTGGGAATTCCAAAGGATGCCCAGAAGAAGGTATTTGAGAGATTCTACAAGACGGATCCGAGCCGTGGCAAGGACAAGACCGGAACCGGACTGGGACTGGCCATAACCAAGGAGATCATCAAGGCTCACGGCGAGCAGATCACCCTCACATCCGAGGAGGGCGAGGGAAGCGAATTTATCTTCTCTCTTCCTAAGGAGAAGGATATGCAGGTGCCTATCAAGCCTGTGCATGTCGAGCACACTGAACACCACTTCGATACAGACATATCATCGTCCGGCGTGAAGAGCAATGGCAAATTCAGGATCAAGGACTCATAAGATATCGCAGAATATTAAAGCCGGGGTATTACCCCAGAGAATGTCTCTGTTGTAATACCCCGGCTCTATTTATTTCACTTTACATTTCCTACCATCTATCCACACATTTTTCACCTGTGAAACATCTATCGGCTTAGTGAAGTTCAACTCCATTCTCTGTATGCTGTCGCCATCACCGGTCTTGCCGATTCCATATACTACATCTTTCAATTCTTTATTGTCTGTCATCTCAAGTATTATATTCTCCAGCGAGTCATCATCGACCGCCGCATTTTCAGCAATGTCAATGGTTATGCCCTTTGTATTTATTGTACATTTTTCAATGCCATCTATGCCGGATACATCCACACTATGTCCCTGCATATCATCCTGAACCTTAAACTGTAAGGTCCAAGGGCCATCCACCTCGTCTGCTACATAGGTGACCGCGCCATCACTTGATTTATTTTTGTTGAACAGGGTAATGCTGTTACATCTCATGGTGATGACATCCCCCACCTTGTATGCATTTTTCTTTTTTAACTTGTATACAATATCAGACATTGTCTGCTTGTTCGTGAGCGAGATTCCATCGCCAGGAGCCGTGCTGCCCGCATATTCACTGACGATGTTCGCACCGCCTTCTATTATCTGCATCTGAGCATCAAAGCTCTCATATTTTTCTGTGTCAAAGTCATCGTATGTTATCACCATCGCAATGTTGACCTGATTGCCATCCACTGCTACCTTCTTCAGATCAAAGCTTACTTTTGCATCGGACTCGGTTATCACCTTTACACTGCCCTTATACTCGTTATTTATGTAGCTCTCGTCCACATATTTTGATGGAATAACACTTCCTGTCTCCCTGCTCAGACTGTCAAAAAACCATGCCAGCGAGCCGTTCTCTGCCGCATATGTCAGTCCGCCTCCCGACAGGATCAGAACAGCCGCCACTGCCGCTGCCGCCGTCTTCCATCCATGATTTCTTCCGGTTTCCCTCGCCTTCACCTTGTGCCTGAGCCTCTTCACACAGGCATCCTTCTCTTCATCCGACATATCCATGGTCTCAATGTCCACATTTACATCGTTCATAACATCATATACATTTCTGTCTTTTCCGTTTTTCATGATCATTCACCGCCTTTACACTTGTTTCAATCGACTTCTTGCTCTGGACATTCTGCTGTAGATAGATGATGAAGATACCCCATAATCTTCCGCTATCTCATCTACACACTGGTCATCCCAGTAGTACCTCAGAATGATGTCCCTGTCTTCGTCCGACAGACCACTCAGCAGCTTTTCCATGCTGTCCGATATCTCCTCATTGAGTATCTCCAGCAGGTTGTCATTTGCAAGCTTGTTCTCATAGTCTGCTATGTCTTCCTCCGAACATCTTCTGCTGTATCTTCTCAGATAATCTATGGATCTGAATCTTGCAATTGCCGTTATCCAGCTTCTGAACGAGCCTTTGCTCTCGTCAAATCTGTCTATATTGTTCCATACATCCAGAAACACATCGTCCATGCACTCTTCAATTTCCTCCGGCATGCCCGAAAGATTCTTGTACACAGCAGCTTTCACCTGCCCTCCATATTCCTGAACCACAAACTCCAGAGCTTTCTCATTATGCCGTTTCAGCTTCGATATATAATTGTTCCTAGTTACTATATCATTCACCTCCCCGTGTGTTTCTAATATATATTCCGATCAAAATCTGTGTTTTCTTGCAGTAAAAGCGATTTTTTTATAAAAAAGCTGCCAGTTTTTTGAATTATACTGACAGCCATCTCTTTAATTATTATATTTGTTATTCATTTCCTTTACAGCCTCACCGATCTGGGCTCTGAGCTCTGTGGGATAAATGACCTCCACCGAGGTTCCATACTGCATCGCCCAGTGCGCCATCGCCTGACGGCTGCACACAAGCCGCACGTAAGTTACATCATCCTCAGTCTCCCTGAAGCCTTCGTACTGTCTGGCTATATTTTCATCGATCACATCAAAGTTTCTTCCAAACCAATCCACCACATCCGATATGGCAGCCTTTCTGACACGCATCACTATGGTCACCGGCTCATCGGCAAACATATAGATATGCTCAGCCATATGCTTTGGAAGGTTGAGTCCATGCTCCATTCCCTTTACCTCTGTGCGGTTCTTCACAGGCCTGTCAACTATCTGGATCTGTGTCATCTTATCCACTCTGTAATTCGACAGATTGTCATATTTGTCGTAATTGCAGATGAGGTAATACTTTCCGTCATTCGCCACCATCTGATACGGATTGACTACGTACGGCTCCTCCCGCCTCGGATGAAGCTTCTTGTCCTCACCATAATTATTGTACACAAATGATATCTGCTTCTTCTCAGATATGGCATCATCTATCATTCCCACGTTGAACAGTGTCTGCTTGTTGCTGGTGTGCTCGAGACCCGGAAGACTGCTCACATGCGTCATCTTGTTTGTAAAATATATATTTGACAGACCTGCTATCTTGTCTATGAGCTGGCTTGCCTGACCAGCCGGTATGGTCTTGGAGAACAGGATACTGTCTATCATCATTCGAAGCTCTGCATCGTCAAACTCGTGATTATAATACCAGTTTGATGTAAGTGTCTCCTTTGTGCCGTCCTTCTTCTCTCTCTCCGTCTCGGTATACTCAATGTCATAACCATAATCCACCAGACAGTTGAGATTTGCCTTTACGGATTTTCTGTCCACAGTTATATCATAATCCTCTTTGAGCTTCGCAATGATATCCTTCTGATCCATGGTGTGGTCACAGTCCGTATATTTCTTCAGTATGTCCAGAATGCATATGTTCAGCATCTTTTTTCCACTTGTAGGATACGCCATGTATATTCCCCCTCTATCACTACATGTCCCAACTAAGACGATGTAGATTTCCTGCTTCCTCTAGACCTGGGAAATCATTCTGTCTGAGTGCTTCATACAGCACTATTGCCACAGAGTTGCCCAGATTCAGTGAACGAATGTCTGGGAACATCGGAATCCTGATAGATGTATCCTTATAATCAACCAAGATCTCCTCAGGTATACCCGCGCTCTCCTTGCCGAACATGATGTATGCGTCATCCTCAAACTTCACATCTGTATACTTCTTCCTGGCTTTGGTTGTCGCCATGTATATCTTTGCTCCGGGATTCTTTGCAAGGAAATCCTCGAAATTCACATACGTTGTCACATCCAGCTTGTCCCAGTAATCAAGCCCGGCACGCTTCAGCTGTTTCTCATTTATCTGGAAGCCCAGCGGCTCTATGAGATGCAGTCTTGCGCCTGCTGCCACACATGTTCTTCCTATGTTGCCTGTATTGGCCGGGATCTCCGGCTCATGTAATACTATATTTAGCATACTACTCCTCCTATAAAAACCTTGGCGGTGTAAGAAATCTCCTCTCGTCGTCGTGCACCACAACCCTATCGCTTTTTTCCGTAAGATGGCCTATGACTGAAGCCTCATATCCTGCCTCATAGAGCTTATCAGCCAGCAATTTTCCATCCGGAACTACGAAGAGTGCAGAACCACAACCATCTATCATATACGGATTATCCCCGGTGTGCTCACATATCTCTATTGTCTCCTGAAGTATCGGTATATTGTCATGACATACCTCAAGCCCGCACTTCAGCGCATCTCCCATCTCCCAGAGAGCTGCAAATACGCCGCCCCTCGATATGTCGTGTGAATATATACAGCCATGATCTAATGCTATGTCAACCTGGCCGCCAAGCAGTATAAGCTGCTCGAGCTGCTCCACAGGTCTCAGATAGCTCTCCGAATACCTCTCAAAAAGCTCCTTCTGATTATCATAATAGATCTTCAGGGTTCCACCAACACCAGTCTGTCCACACATAACAATGTCCATACCGGCCAGTCGTTTTGATCCACACAGGTCTAAATCATCATATCCTGCCTGTTCCTGACCTACAGATATTCCCATCATTGTCAAACTTATAATTGGCTCGGCAACAGCACTGTTCACCTCAGTATGTCCCGTCACTATGTCAACGCCGTACTCCGCACATATGCCCGCAAGCTTTCTGAGCAGTTTCTTCATGCGTCGTTCATCGTCATCAGGCATAACTATGGTATCTACTGCCGCCCATGGCATATATCCGCCAATCCTTATACTGTTGTAAAGTCTCGCTATATCAAGTCTGAGTCCCATATACCCGCTGTCACAGCACACACCAGCCGCAACATTCACGCTTTTAGCTGCGCCGGTGTCTCCGCTACCCCCATCACGCAACAAGAGCCGGGCATAGTCATCTCCTATTCCGGCTCTCGTCACATCGTCGTGGACAGTACGTGGCAGACTCTTAAGTATCGATCGCACCGTCTGGTGCTCTCCAAACTTTCCTCTCATATCTACTCTCCAATTCGACCTGTTTTCCTATTAGAATGCTGAAACTAAAAGTGTAACAACCATTGCGATACACAGAACCACAACAATTATTCTGGATACCAGTGTCTTACCTTTCTTGCTGCTAAGATCTATCATCTTTCCACACTCCTTATCAAAGTATCTTGCTCTACAAAATTAACTTAATAATAACAAAATATAAACCGTAGTTCAACAGCAATTATTTTTACAATCCCTGCCCCTTAAGGTAGTTGATAAACTGCTGTGCAGTACGTCCGCTTATGCCGCCATGTGCAAGCTCCCACTTGTTTGCCTCTGCGCAGAGCTCCTTCTCGTCCATGGTGATGTGCTCCTTCTCAGCAAGTCCCTTGACGATCTCAAAGTATTCCTTCTGTGAAGGTGCGCTGTAGCTGATCGTGACTCCGAATCTGTTGACCAGTGACAGCTTCTCCTGAATGGTATCACTTCTGTGAATACCATTGTTATTCTCCATATCATTCCTGTCGTTCCATGTCTCCTTGATGAGATGACGGCGGTTGGATGTGGCATATATGAGCACATTGTCAGGTCTGATCTCAAGTCCACCCTCGATGACAGCCTTGAGGTACTTGTACTCTATCTCAAATTCCTCAAATGAAAGATCATCCATGTATATGATAAATCTGTAATTTCTGTTCTTGATAAGCGATATGACCTGCGACAGATCCTGGAACTGATGCTTGTATATCTCTATCATACGAAGTCCCCTGTCATAGTACTCGTTGATGATCGCCTTGATCGTGGTTGACTTTCCTGTTCCACTGTCACCAAAGAGAAGTGCATTGTTCGCCTTGCGGCCCTCCACAAATGCCTCAGTGTTGTCCACGATCTTCTTCTTCTGGATCTCATATCCGATGAGATCATCCAGCATGACATCCTCTGTGTTATTTATAGGTACAAACTCCAGATCTCCATGCTCACGGGTGATCCTGAACGCTTTGTTGAGACCGAACATACCAACACCATATGCCTTGTAGAATGATGTCACTATGTCAAATATCTGGTCCTCGTTCTCTGCCTCCTCTATGGCATTGCTGACAGCCTGAACCTTCTCACTGACATTCTTATTGTACATTCTCTCCTTCTTGCCTATGGACCTATAGTTGTTGATAGTTGAGAAACAGTCTATTCCAAGTGCGCTCTCTATCTCTGAGAAATCAAAGTCGAACAGCTTCTTGAATATCCTGAAATCATTCTTGGCGAAATAATTAACGGTTCCGTCATTTGCTCCCACCTTCTCACTTGTTATACTGAATGAGTTCTCATTGGTGATAAGTATAAATGCCAGATAGTTGTGCCACAGATTCTTATCGAATCCATAACTGGTAGCAAGATCCAGAAGTCTCTTGATCTGATCGTATATGCGGGCACACAGCTCCGCATTCTCACACCTCTTGAGATCAAAATCCTCAAATATTCCAGACAGCTTCATAAGTATGCTGTCCTCTCCAAGATCTCTGTATAAAACCAATTTCGCTATGTCTCTGTACATGTGTATATCCTTCTTTCTGAACGGCTATATGTATCACCACACAGATGATGCCATATATGAGCCGTCATTTTTTTCTCTTCTTGTAGTTTTTATTTCTGTTACTGTTTCTGCCTGTATTGTTTCTTTCTATGTTATTTCTTTCTGAGCTATTTCTTCCCGTATTGTTTCTGCTTGTGTTGTTTTTCCCAGAATTGCCGCTTCCGGCTGTACTGCCCGGTGCATTTGACTCATTCGTCCCGGTCTGCCCGGCGTCCACCTTGCTGACATCAGACGCACATTCCTCATCCAGCCTTCCATTCCATCGCCCCTCGGGGATGTTGCATGCCAGATTATATTTCCTCCACGATATGCCCTTGTCTCTGAGTCTCTTAACCACATATTCTTCAGACATCGCATACAGGACGGAGAAAAGCGGTACAAATATGAGCATACCCAGAATGCCCAACATATCACCTCCAAGCATGACCGCCACAAGTACCCATATAGATGGAAGTCCCACCGAACCACCAACAACATGAGGATATATGAAGTTACCCTCTATCTGCTGCAGCACGACAAATATGATCAGAAACACTATGGCACGCTTCGGATCCTCTACCAGGATCATAATCGTTCCGGCAAAACATCCGACAAATGCTCCAACAACCGGGATCAGTGCAAATACTGCTATGATGATGCTGACCGTAAGCGCATACGGAATACGGAATATGGTCATCGTAATGAAAAACATAAGTCCAAGTATGCACGCCTCAAGGCACTGACCTGAGATGAACTTGGAGAAGGTCTTATCCGCAAGAACACAAGTCTGAATGAATCGGTCCGCCTTTTCTTCCCTGAACACCGCATACAATACACCCTTTACCTGCTTCTCCAGAGTTTCCTTCTGAGCCAGTATGTAGCACGCAAAGAACAATCCCACCAGAACATCGACCACGGCGCCTACCACACTGCTAGCAATGGAGAACGTGGAAGACAATACACTGCTGCCGCCGTTCTTCACAATACCAACCACATTTGATATAAGTGCATCCCAATTAATATTGATACTCTTTATCTTATCCACTATCTCCGGCTGGTCCTTCATCAGCTTGATCGCCTTCCTCTGTATATCATCCATGGCCGATGGCAGCTTCTCTGCAAACATAGTTATAGTCTTGGACATCTCAGGTATGATCATAGTTATTGCAAACGTGAGAACAGCTATTATGCACAGGAACGACAGTATGAGGCACACTGGTCTCCTGAACCTGTACAGTCTGCTGTCTTTATTCTTAAACAATACCTTTTCAAGTCCCTTCATAGGTACATTCACCACAAATGCTATGGCAAATCCTATGACAAATGGCATGAGTATATTGATGAGCCAGCTGAACATACTGGACACCTTATCAAAATTAAACAGTACATATGCAAACAGCACCACACCGCACAATATAATCACGGTCCTCACTGTATCCCTCTTATTCCAGTTCATGAAGTCCTCCTAATAATCCACATTATTATTCTATGTAGTCATCAATTACATATCTATTCACCCAGATGTATATCTCCAAATGCCTCGGACAGGGAATATGTCAGATTCTTCTTGGGCTTGTACACATCGATGACCGGGGCCATGATCCTGAAAAAATTCTCCTCATCCTTTGAGAGCTTGAACACCTCAGCGGTATTCCTGGCATCCCACAGGGCATCATGCTCTGCCCCCTGAAAGTTTTCTCCCAGATAAAACACAGCGTCCGACAGTGATATCCTTCTTGACGTTCCTATGAGCTTGGCATATTCCTTCTGGAAATCCTTCCACCTTGATATGATACTTTCCAGCCCGGGGTGCGTGTATTCCTTCAGCCTGGCCTCCTTGCGGAGCTGTCTCAGGTCATTCTCACTCCATGCGTATATCACATCGGCATCAGCACACCACTCTATAAAGCTCCCCATGGCAAAAGCATATGAAGGAGCATCCTCCACCATATCATCTGTTATTCCTGTGAGCTTTATTATACGCGAAGCCATGGTTCCATATGCCGGCTTCACATAACTCTTAAACGAATCTATCTCATTATAATCTTCATCCAGTTTAACCGCACCGATCTCTATGATCTCGCTCTTACATATTTTCTTTTCCTTCTTATACTCTGAATCTATCATATTCATTTCAAAGTCCACAAATACGTATATCATACACTGTATTTCCCCTTACATTGCCGATTTAATCATTGTAACACTGTGACCGGAAAACTGTAAACAAGCATATTAGGTATTTGTCAGCATTTCCGCAAATATTTGAGTATATTTTTGTCCTATTATGAGTTAAAATTTCTGTGACGACATAATCTGCACTTATACGGCAGCATACGACACGAAAGGAATATACATATGAAAAATATAATCTTTGATATTGGCATGGTCCTCGTAGACTTCCACTGGAAAAGCACCATGGAGAAGCTTGGCATACCAGCGGACGTGATAGATACTCTTGATCACAACATGATAAACCACCCTATGTGGAATCATTTTGACCTGGACGATATGCCTGAGCCAGAGCTCATCAAACGTTTCAAGGAACTCAGCCCGGAATGCAGCAGCTACATAGACCTGTTCATGAACAATCTCGATGAAGTGGTGGACATGTTCCCGGGAGCCGACATGTGGCTCAAGGATCTCAAGTCCAGAGGTTACAACATCTACCTCCTGTCCAACTACCCAAGAAGACTGTTTGCACTCCACACGCCTAGATTCCACTTCCTGCCTTACACGGACGGAAGAGTGGTCTCCTATGAATACCACGTGACCAAGCCAGACGCCGCCATCTATGAGCATCTCTGCAACAAATATAACCTTGTCCCTGAGGAATCCATTTTTCTTGATGACAGGCAGGCGAATCTCGATGCCGCCGCAAAGCTTGGTTTCCACACTCTTCTGGTCACAGATCCCATAGGAGTGAGGGGCGCACTTGACGACATACTCGCACGCGAATAAGGAGATGCCAGATGAAAACAGATACAACTCAAAGCAGACACTGTGGTCTGCTGTGGCGTTCCATATTCTTTCCGCTGGCCTTTATTTATATGGAGCTCCTGTTTCACATTGCAATTTATGGATCTGCAGGCAGCAACATACTACATCCCCTGACATTTGCGCTGGCATGCGGACTTACCCTGTCAGCACTGACCTCCTTCTGGCACAGATATGCAAATGCAGCCATAGCCTACCTGCTGTGGAGTATATTTACGATCTACTATATTGCACAATTTGTATACTATAAGATATTCAGAACATTTTTGAGTCTGGTGTCCATCGGCGGTGCCCAGGATGCTATGAACTTCAGGACTGTGCTTTTTTCAGCATTGCGATCCAACTGGTATATCATAGTGCTGTTCCTGCTGCCACTTATATGTCTTATCATCATGAACAGGTTCTGGTTTTCATTTGGCAGATGCCGCATCGGGCAGAAGCCTGGTGTGCTCAGGGCAGTGCTGGTGCAGCTGGGTATCTCCGCAGCTGCATGGGTACTTGCCATCTGTATTCTGGCAGTGCACGGGACTGCAGCCTACACTCCATATGCGCTGTTCCACGGACGCTATGTACTTGAACTGTCCATGAACAAGCTTGGAGTCATGGTCACCACGGGAAGAGACTGTGTGACCATGGTGACTCAGAGCAGCCAGAGCAAGACATTTGAGCTTGCAGATATTGGAGATAATCAGTCAGATGCACAGACTGCCGCATCAGATATCAATGCCGCATCTGCGGACGAGACAGATTTTTCATCAGCTTCTCAGACCGGCGGCTCAGATCAGGCGGCAGGATCAACCCAGGCCGACGAGCCTGTATATGTTCCGCAGGTCGATGAAAGCATAGATTTCCAAAGTCTGTACAATCAGACAGATGACGAGGAGCTTAAAAGCCTGACGGCATATTTCTCGGGGGTACAGCCAACTTACACGGACGAATACACCGGCATGTTCGAGGGGTACAATGTGGTATTTGTCACCGCTGAAAGTCTCAGTACATATGGAATATCCAGGGAGGCCACCCCGACACTGTACAAGATTTATCACGAAGGCTTTGAATTTACTAACTTCTACAACCCACTGTGGTATCACAGCACCATAGACGGCGAATATACCAACTGCCTCAGCCAGTATCCGGCATCCTCCAAATGGAGCTTTGAGGCATCCGCGGACACCTATCAGCCATACGCCCTCGGCAATATGCTGAACGCACAGGGCTACAAGAGCTACGGCTACCACGACTTTGATGCCACATACTACGACAGAACAAGAACCCATCCGAATATGGGCTACACCACCTTCAAGGCCATCGGCGCAGGATTGGATATTCCTGACCACGTTATGTATTCCGATCTCGAATGTATGGAGGCTGTGTATGGGGATTTCATTCAGGATGACAAATTTAACATGTATTTTATGAGTTTCTCCGGCCATCTGCCTTACAATTACGACAATCAGTATATATGTATGATTAACAGGGAGGGAGCCGAGAATGTCCTCTCCGGAAAAGGGTACTCAGATGAGGCCATAGCCTATGTTGCAGCCCAGATGGAGCTTGACAAGGCTCTGGAATTCCTGATGAATAAGCTGGAAGAGACTGGCAAGCTGGACAACACTCTGTTCATAGTGGCACCTGACCACTATCCTTACGGACTCAGCGACGGCACCTACAACGAGCTTGCGGGCAAGGACATAGAGAATGATGACTTTGAGCTTCACCACAACCAGTTTGGTATATGGAGCTCATCCATGGAGAAGCCAGTAGTTGTCGACAAGCTCTGCTCCAGTGTGGACATACTTCCAACTGTGTTAAACCTTCTCGGAGCCGACTTTGACTCAAGACTCCTGGCAGGACGCAACATTTTGTCCGATTCCGATGAGCTTGTGATCTTCGCGGATCAAAGCTTTATGACCGACAAGGTCAGGTACGATGCCAGCACTGGGGAGACCTCTTACTTCGTCCCTGAGTCACAGATCCCTGATGGATACGTGGATCAGATGATCGAGGAGGTTGAAAACCAGCTGTATATATCGGACGAGATGATAAACACGGACTATTTTTCATTTGTATATAGCAGATAAAAGGCCGAGACAATCCCCGCCAGCACATCGGCGGCGGCCTGGACAAAAGCCACTCCATCTACGCCATACATGCGCGGCAGTATGAATACCAATGGTATAAAACATACTCCCTGCCGCAAGGCGGATATGAGGGTGGCTTTTCCATATGCTCCAAGAGCCTGATAGTACATTCCGGTCACCAGACACACAGCTGCAAACGGCATGGATATGGCATGCGCCCGGAGAGACAGCGCCGCAAGCTGCATAGCTTGAGTGCCACCTTCATGCAAGAATACACCGGTCACCTCGGATACCCACACCCAGGTCGCAGCACCCATAGCGCACATGAATATCACCGCAGTTATCATGGTAAATCTCAGCGACCTTTTCACTCTGGATTCAAGTCCTGCACCATAGGCAAACCCGCACACCGGGGCAAATCCCTGCCCATAGCCCACCAGCACCGCAAATATGACTGCAAATATCTTATTTGCAACTGTGACGCCCGCCATGGCTCCATCTCCGTACTGCCTACAGCTTCTGCTTATCATGACCGCCGCAAGGCACATTAGCCCCTGTCTCAGGAAGGATGGCAGCCCTGTTCTCACTATACGCACCCCATATCTGAAGCTCCACACATCAGACACATGAAGCCTTACCACGCTGCACCTTGACCTGACACATATATACATTATGGCAAGGCTTATCCCCTGTCCGGCAAGGGTCGCTATGCCTGCACCGGCTATTCCAAGTCCAAGCACTCTCACCAATATATAGTCAAATAACGCATTTGACAGTCCTCCTGCCAGAATACCCAGCAGGGCAAGATACGGCTGCCCCTCAGCCCGCAGGGCATTGTTCAGAACATAGGCACCGCACATGACCGGAGCCGCGAGCATGATATATATTCCATACTGCCCAGCAGGAGCAAGACTTGTGTCCGTGGCCCCCAGAAGTCTTACCACATCCTCCCTGAACACGGCAAATATAACTGCCATGACCGCGCCCGACAGTATTCCTCCCGCCAGTGCCGTGGCAAGCGTCTGCTCCGCCTCACGCTTCTTCTGCTTACCGAGGAGTCTCGCTATCTCACTTCCAGCTCCCATGCCCCAGGTGTAACCCACAGCCTGTATCAATGCCATAACAGAGAACATGATCCCAACTGCGGCCACACTGCTTTCTCCAAGATCTGAGACAAAATAAGTGTCCACAATATTGTAGGAGGTTGCAATCAGCATGGTGAATATTGTAGATACCGAAAGTGACAGTATGAGAGAAGGCACAGGAGTCTCAGCCATTTTGCTGTGATTCTCCTGTGCCTTCTTCTGTGTATCCACACTCTCAGGAATGTCCATTCCCGAAAGTATCAATCTGTCATATATTCCATTATCGGGTCTGCTGTGTAACCGCCGTCTGTTGCTGCGCCTGTCCATGTGTGTAGTCCCTGCTTTCTTCCTTACTCTCACGCAGGAATTTCTTAACCTGCTGCAATTTCTCCTTTGCATCGTACACACCCAGCTCATACATGGCCTCGATCATCTCCGGCTTCTTCTCAAGCCTTGATATCTCTATAGTCTCACTCGGTCTGATTATCAACGTATCACCCTCCTTTTCAAGCTCCTCCAGCTTGTCCAGGGTCTTGTTGTAATACATGTGTCTCATGTGACATCTTTTAACGAACTCAGGGTACTCCCTGTACCTTCCGGCCTCCAGCCTGAGCATCTTGTCCGGGCCCTTGCGGTATCCCTCCGGTCTTGTCAGAACTACTATATTTCTCCTGTAGCCCATCCTTCTGAATGCAAATATCGGTATGCTGTCGGATACACCTCCATCCAGCAGCTTCATTCCATCAACCTCTACAATATTGGACACCAGTGGGAGGGATGCCGAAGCCCTCACCTTATTCACATCCTCAGGCTTTCTCATGTCCGTACACTCCAGATACTCCGCCTCTCCTGTATCCAGATTAGAACATCCCACATAGAGCTTCGTAGGATTTGCAAGGAATGCATCGTAGTCAAGTGGATCCAGTTTCTCCGGAATATCGTGGTAGCAGAACTGCTCACCGCAGATATCTCCTGTAGTTATGAGGGAGTACAGGCTCATGTAGTGCTTGTTGTTCCTGTACTTCATATTGTAACGCATGTTGCGCCCTCTCTGTCTCGCCACATAGGAGAGTCCATGTATGGCTCCCGCCGACACCCCTATGACACCGTCGACCTCTATATCATTGTCCATGAACACATCCAGGACTCCGGCGGTATATATGCCTCTCTGGCCGCCGCCCTCAAGTACCAAACCTGTCTTTGCCATATCGATCACCTTTCATCCAAATATTTATATGTCCGTCTTTGTCTGAAAAATCCTCAGACTCCTGTCAAGAATCCCATTCATATGAGCTATAGCAGTTCCATAATTCGTCATCGGGATACTCTGCTGCTCCGCCCTTCCCTGACGACTCTTCATCTCGCGTTCATTCAGCATACAGCCTCCGCAGTGTATCACCAGATCATATCCTGTCAGATCCTCCGGGAATTCCATTCCGCTGACAAATGTAAATTCAGGCTCAAGTCCTGTGTATCTGCGTATCCATCCCGGCAGCTTCACAGTTCCTATATCATCACACTGTCTGTGATGGGTGCAGCCCTCAGCTATGAGTATCCTTGGAGGTCTGCTGTCCGCATCTGTACGCTGGCCTTCATCCCTCAGCCTGTCCAGGACATATGCGCCATTTACCGCCGCATCAAGCTGCCCTTTAAATCTTGCCATCAGTATTGAGAATGACGTCAGATATATGTCATACGGCACGATCTTCATAACCTTTGCAAATGCCTGGGAGTCAGTGACCACCAGAGATACTTTCCCCTCCAGCCGTCTAATAGTATCCTCAAGCTCCGTGTCCCTGCACACCACAGCCGTAGCTCCGGTCTCAAGAACATCCCTTATGACCTGCTGCTGCGGAAGTATCAGCCTGCCCTTCGGAGCTGCAGAATCTATCGGTATGACCAGCACCACCATATCACCCGGCTGTATCAGATCTCCGACCAGTCTCCTGGTCATGGTGTCTGTCACCGTGAGCTTTCCTATCAATTCCTTCAGCTCCTCTATTCCCTGTCTGCGCTCTGCGCTGACCCATATGGAATTCTCCGCTGAATTCTGAACCTGTATATCATCCTTAACTAGATCACTCTTATTGTACGCAATTATATAATTTATATTCTTCTCTTTGAAAAGCTCTGTGAGCTCCCTGTCCGCCGCCGAAAGGCCAACCGAACCATCAACCACCAGCACAGCGACATCTATCTTCGCAAGCACCTGTCTGGTCTTCGACACCCTGAGTTCACCCAGCTCGCCGGTATCGTCTATTCCCGGTGTATCTATGATGACCACCGGTCCAAGCGGAAGCAGTTCCATGGACTTGTACACCGGATCCGTGGTGGTTCCCGCCACATCCGACACAACAGCAAGGCTCTGCCCCGTCACTGCATTTACCAGACTGGACTTGCCTGCGTTCCTGCATCCAAAGAAACCTATATGCACTCTGTTTGCCGACGGTGTATCGTTTAAACTCATTTTGCTCCTCCACAATGTGTTAGAATCTAAAATCTCTGTCTCCGTGCTTTATCCTGTCAAGTCTCTCGACCACTATCTGTCTGACTTTCTCATTCGGAATATTCTTCAGCTCATCCTGTATGAGTCTCCTGCCGATCTCCGCGGTCTCCGGTGAAGCATAATCCACCAGATATTCCTCCAGCGTCATGAGTGCGTTCGGATGACAGCAGTTCTGTATCTGTCCGCTCTTGCACAGGCTCATGAACCTGTCGCCGGTTCTGCCCTCTCTGTAACATGCCGTACAGAACGATGGTATATAGCCCTTGGTCATCAGCCAGTTCACAACCTGATCCAGAGTTCTCGTGTCGCTGACATCGAACTGCTCCGACTTCTCATCCTCTGGCTCCGGCTCATAGTAGCCCCCCACACTGGTCTTTGAACCACCGCTTATCTGCGACACTCCAAGCCTTATGATCTCATCCCTGACCGTTGGATTCTCCCTTGTGGAGATTATCATTCCTGTATAAGGAACGGCGATTCTGATACATGCTGCGATCCTGCAGAATACATCGTCGCTTATTCCGTTGTCAAATGCCTCGGGATCTATGTCGTCAGCCTTCTTGACTCTTGGCACACTGATGGTGTGCGGACCAACTCCATGAACAGCCTCAAGGTGCTCCGCATGCATCAGCAGCCCCGCAAATTCGTACCTATACTTATCCAGACCAAAGAGCACTCCCAGACCCACATCGTCTATACCACCTTCCATAGCACGGTCCATAGCCTCTGTGTGATATGCATAGTCATGCTTCGGTCCATATGGATGAAGCTTCTCATACGCTTCCTTATCGTAGGTCTCCTGGAAGAGGATGTACGTTCCAATTCCTGCCTCGTGCAGCTTCCTGTAGTTCTCCACTGTGGTCGCCGCTATATTTACATTTACACGCCTTATTGCACCGTTCTTGTGCTTGATGCTGTATATCGTGTCTATACACTCCAGGATGTACTCGATAGGATTCATCTGAGGATCCTCACCGGCCTCAATGGCCAGTCTCTTGTGACCCATATCCTGCAGTGCTATGACCTCCCGTCTCACCTCTTCCTGGGTGAGCTTCTTTCTGGCTATATGCTTATTCTTGATGTGATACGGACAATACACACACCCATTTACACAGTAGTTGGACAGATACAACGGCGCGAACATAACTATTCTGTTGCCGTAGAAGTCCTTCTTGATCTGCTCCGCCAGATCATATATCTCATTTATCTTGTCCGGCATCTCACACGCAAGAAGCACGGATGCCTCCCTGTGGGTAAGCCCCTTCCTGAGCTTTGCCTTCTCTATGATACTGTCGATAAGCTCCTCATTGTCCTTGTTCTGATCCGCATAGTCCAGCGTCTCACGGATCTCGCCATCATCTATGAAGTCCTCTGCCTTCATGGATCTCACATCATACATTTTTTGTCAGCCTTCTTTCTTGTATACTGTATGCCCTTCCAATCTTATACACACAATATTATTCAGTGATCTCCGCCTCTGTTGTCTCCTCACTGTCAGCATCCCCGGAATCGACCGGCGTACTCATGCTGTCTATTTCATCCGGCATACGGACATAGTCCACATACCAGCCATCGTCGCACTTCAACATACATTCCTGAACGTGTACCGTGACCTCGCCGCCATCCTTGCCTGTCACTATCCAGTCAGCTTCCACACTTCTGTACTGGGACACGCCCTTAACTCCGTTGTCCGCAAATTGCTGCTGCACATCCTCTATATTGCTCACCGCCTGTATATCGGTGACCTTGCACTCGATCGTATCTATATCCCCGACCTGCTCATCTGTATACGCTCTGAACTTGTTTATATATATGTCCTGTATGTCACTCACCGACAAAACCTTTGACGAATCCTCAAACTTCTTCACGTATCCCGGGGCTATCATGTCAGCCATCTCTCCGCCATCGCCAAATGCGTATATGCGGGCGGTCTCCTTTGCCAGCTTGTCCGCCTGATATGAAAATCTGTAATAGATCACATAAAATACCGCAAATACTACCACGATCGCCACTGCCAGAACTATTATAAGCTTCTTGAGGAATCCGCTTTTTTCATTACTGTTTCTCTCTTTACTCTGTCCCATATCTCTACTTCCCAATCCTTGTTTTTGTGGTTAAATACCCTTTTATATTGTATTCACCTGATTTGATATAGTCAACACCTAGCTTCCGTAACCCCCGAACGGGCAGATCATCAACATGACCTGCCCGTTCAGAATAATTATCCATATATCGTTACCAACAATTCATTGTCTCCATCGTATCAAGCTTCCTCTGGATCTTGTCAACGACCATATCCCTGATCTCTGTGGTCGTCTTATCCGCTATAACCTCATATGGGATCGGCTCCAGAAATGCAAGCTGTGTCATCACACGCCTCAGTGACCATCCCTCAAATGGCTTGAAGGAATCATACAGCACGACTGGAACGATAGGACACTTCGCCTTCTTGGCGATCTTGAAGCTTCCCGGCATGAACTCCTTGAGCTCATTGTGACTGTGATCGTATCCTCCCTCCGGGAATAAAATATATCTCCTTCCCGCCTTGATCTCCGTGGATACATCGTTTATAACCTGTACCTGCTGCTTTATGTCTTCCTTGTCAAGTCTCTGTGCCTTCACAAGATCCGTAAGCTGATCTGCTATGAACAGCTTCGACCTCTTGGCATCCATGACATACGTAATCGGTTTGTCATGGGAAACTATAACTCCCAGTACATCATACTTACCCTGATGATTGGCATACATGATATATCCGCCCTCCTTAGGAAGGTTCTCCATACCCGTGGCAACCGTCTTGATAAAAGCACGACGTCTCACATGATTACACATAACCTGTGCCATCTGATAACATATATCCTCACCATATTTTTCCGGGTGTCTAGCATAATACGACATCTTTGGCACATAGTACATGATCAGAAACAAGCACGAAACTATTACCCAAATAAATCTTAACATAAATACCTCTAACCAAATACCTTTAACTCAAAAATGTGTGCATATACATGCACACGTCCTCTTTTTCATAAACTCTTATATACATAGTTCACTGTATATACAGTGAACCATATACTATCTAGTAATTTTCTCAGTAAAGGCAAAAGTTGTCAAGTAACATTTTATCTATTGTGTCTGCACATAAAAAGGCAACGCCACATCGGTTTCATCGTCCCGCTGCTGGCACTGCCTTTTATAATAGACTCGAAGTCCCGCGCTGACGCGCTCTGTCTTCGTCACGCTGCACTTTCGACTGACGGGATTCTTCTAGACTCGAAGTCCCGCGCTGACGCGCTCTATGTTCGGCTTACGCCGAACGACTTCTCGTTAAAACCGCTTGAAACCCCCAAATGCCTGCAAGCAGGCGCTTGGGGTTTCTGCGCTGGGTTTTATATCTTTTCTGTCACTTTGAGTCTTGTGAGTGCACGGGCAAGTGATGCCTCGCTCTGCTTGTATTCCTTCAGACTCTCTTTCTGTCTGAGTCTCTCTTCCGCTCTGATCTTTGCCTCCTTGGCTCTGACCCTGTCGATATCCTCCGGCTTCTCTGCGGAATCCACGATAAGGACAACTCGGTTATTTACTATCTGAACAAAGCCCTCACCGACAACACCGACTACCTGCTCACCCTTGCTGGTGGTAATCCTGATCTCGCCTATGCTGGTGGCTATGACCATGTTCTCGTGATGTGCAAGAACCGCTTTCTCTCCATCTTCAAGTGGAAGAATGATCTTCTCTACTCGGCCTTCGAAGAATATCTTATTGCTGGAAATAACTCTCAGATAAAATGTATTCATCTACGCACTTCCTTTACTGACCTTTCTCGGCCTTTTCCTTTACTTCCTCTATAGTACCTACATTGAAGAATGCCCACTCAGGATACTCGTCCATCTCACCGTCAACGATCATCTTGAAGCCCTTGATCGTATCCTTGAGACTTACATACTTTCCAGGAATACCTGTGAAGTTCTCAGCAACATGGAATGGCTGTGACAGGAATCTCTGAACCTTTCTGGCTCTGGTAACTGTAAGCTTATCCTCATCTGACAGCTCCTCCATACCGAGGATTGCGATGATATCCTGCAGCTCCTTGTACTTCTGAAGTATCTCCTGTACACGTCTTGCAACATTATAATGCTCCTCGCCGACTATATCAGCCTCAAGAATTCGTGAGCTTGACTCCAGCGGATCTACTGCCGGATAGATACCCTGCTCAACGATTTTTCTTGAAAGAACTGTATTTGCATCCAGATGCGCAAATGTTGTGGCTGGGGCAGGATCTGTAAGGTCATCGGCTGGCACATATACGGCCTGGACTGACGTGACTGATCCTTCCTTGGTAGAAGCGATTCGCTCCTGAAGCTCACCCATCTCATTTGCAAGTGTTGGCTGATAACCAACGGCTGATGGCATACGTCCAAGAAGTGATGAAACCTCTGAACCTGCCTGTGTAAATCTGAATATATTGTCGATGAACAGAAGCACATCCTGATGATTTACATCACGGAAATACTCTGCCATTGTAAGTCCTGTCTCCGCAACTCTCATTCTGGCTCCAGGTGGCTCATTCATCTGTCCGAACACCAGGGCGGTCTTGTCGATAACGCCTGACTCGCTCATCTCTGTCCACAGATCATTTCCCTCTCTTGAACGCTCTCCAACACCGGTGAATATTGAGTATCCACCATGTACGGATGCGATATTCTGGATAAGCTCCTGAATAAGGACTGTCTTACCAACTCCGGCACCGCCGAACAGACCGATCTTACCACCCTTTGAGTAAGGTGCAAGAAGATCTATGACCTTGATACCTGTCTCAAGTATCTCGATGACAGGACTCTGATTCTCAAATGTTGGCGGCTCTCTGTGGATTACCCAGTGCTCTGTGTCTGAGAGATCCTCCTTGCCATCTATTGTCTCACCAAGCACGTTGAACAGACGTCCAAGTGTCTGATTTCCTACTGGAACTTTGATTCCTGATCCGGTCGCAACGACTTCCATATCTCTTGAAAGTCCCTCGCTGGCGGACAGCATGATACATCTTACTGTATTATTTCCTACGTGCTGTGCTACTTCCATAACACATTTTTTTCCATGATTATCTACTTCAAGAGCATCCTTGATGTATGGCAGATCGTTGTCTGGAAATTCTACGTCTACGACAGGTCCCATGACCTGTACTATCTTACCATTTTTCAAAACATCAGACCTCCTTTACAATTATTTATTGAGCTTATTAGCTCCTGTCTCTTTGAGCTCTGGCGCCACCCGCGATTTCTGTGATCTCCTGCGTTATGGCTGCCTGCCTTGCTCTGTTGTATTTGATATTGAGATCATCCAGCATCTCCTTGGCACTCTTTGTGGCTGAGTCCATCGCCATCATTCGGCTGTTCTGCTCACTGCAGAAGGACTCTACCAGAGCGCCGTATATATATCCCATGACACAGTTTGGCACGATTCGGTCAAGCACTGCCTTCGGTGAAGGCTCCATGGTAATCTCCTCGTGGAACACATCCGCAGGAACGCCTGCGAAGTCAGTCCTCTTCATAGGGAGGAGCTGTATCATCTGCGGTTCAACGACCACACTGCTCTTCATGTTGGTATATATGATGTATACCTCATCTATATCGCCATTCTCATAGTTCTCAAGCATCTTGTCCGCTATGACTCTGGCTCTGTGAAGACTAGGATTCTGCGCTGTATACTGGAAATGTATATCTATAGGCACTCCCTTCTTTGCGAAGTAGTGTCTTCCCACCTGGCCGACTACATACAGCTCACTGTTTGGGTGGGCTGCAAGCTCCTGCTCAGCGATCTTGATTACATTGTGGTTGTAGGCACCAGCCATACCTTTGTCGGCGGTAATGACCAGATAACCTCGCCTTCTGTCCTCTTCCTTGATTCCCTCTCTGCTGTCGAAGTACAGATGCTCCATCTCAGGAACATGTCTGAGCATTCTGGCAAGAGCAACCTGGAGTGTGTAGAAGTAAGGCTCCGTGTTCTCAAGATCTGTCCTCGCCTTTTTAAGCTTGGAAGATGAGATCATATACATTGCATTGGTGATCTTCTGAGTATCCTTGATACTCTTTATTCTATTCTGGATTTCTTTGGTATTTGCCAATCAAATCACCTCTCAACGAATCTTCTTATTTCTCCTGAGATCTATCTCTCGATAAACTCCTTAGCGGCTGCGACTATCTTGTCCTTCAGCTCATCGGTAAGCACCTGCTTCTCCTCGATCTCATCCACGATATCCTTATGGGCACTGTGGAAGTATTCAAGCATCTCAAGTTTCTTCTTCTTGACCTCTGAAACCTCAACTGGAAGGAATACCTTATTGGTAGCTGCTACCAGAATGATAACCTCCTCGGCCATTGACAGCGGATTACACAGAGGCTGCTTTAAAAGCTCCATAAGTCCCTTGCCATACTGAAGCTGTTCCTTGGTGTTCTCATCAAGATCTGAACTGAACTGTGTGAACACCTCCATCTCTCTGTACTGTGCCAGATCGATACGGATACTTCCTGCGGCCTTCTTCATCGCCTTTGTCTGCGCTGCACCACCAACTCGTGATACCGACAGACCAACGTTGACAGCAGGTCTCATACCTGAGAAGAACAGATCGCTCTCGAGGAATATCTGTCCATCTGTGATAGATATAACATTTGTAGGTATATAAGCAGATACATCGCCTGCCTGTGTCTCGATAATAGGAAGGGCTGTGATGGAGCCTCCGCCCAGCTCATCCTTAAGCTTACTTGATCTCTCAAGAAGTCTTGAATGGAGATAGAATACATCTCCAGGATATGCCTCACGTCCTGGTGAACGTCCGAGAAGCAGTGACAATGTTCTGTAAGCAACAGCGTGCTTTGACAGATCATCGTACACGATCAGCACATCCTTGCCCTTATGCATGAAATACTCAGCGATCGCTGTACCTGAATAAGGCGCAATATACTGAAGTGGTGCTGAATCACTTGCTGTAGATGCAACGACTATCGTGTAGTCCATGGCATCATATTTGTTCAGGTTATTTACAACCTTGGCTATTGTTGAAGCCTTCTGGCCTATAGCCACATATACACAGATGACATCCTTGCCCTTCTGATTCAGAATGGTATCTATCGCTATGGATGTCTTACCTGTCTGTCTGTCTCCTATGATCAGCTCTCTCTGTCCTCTTCCGATTGGGAACATGGCATCTATCGAGAGGATTCCTGTCTGAAGCGGCTGGTTGACCGACTTACGATCAACTATGCTTGGAGCCGGATTCTCTATTGGACGATAATCCGTTGACTCTATGCTGCCCTTTCCATCTATAGGTGCTCCAAGGGCATCAACTATACGTCCGATAAATGCATCGCCTACAGGGATGCCTGCACGCTTTCCCGTTCTGCTGACCTTTGTTCCTTCTTTGATTCCTGTATCACGACCGAACAGAATACATCCTATCTCTGTTCTTCTGATATCCTGAACCATACCTTTGACACCATTCTCAAAAACAACGATCTCACCGTACATGGCATTGTCTATACCGTATACGGTTACGATTCCATCACCTACATAGATGACCTTACCGACTTCTTTGTCCCTGGAGTCAAAATCATAATTCTCTATCTCTTCTTTGAGTATAGAAATAATATCCTCTGAACTAATTGAACTCAATTTATCACCTCATAACCAGTTTCTGTCTAAGGGATTTGTACCTGCCCAGAATGCTTCTGTCGTACTCGCGGTCTCCCGTTCTTATGACAAATCCACCTATCAATTCTTTTTTCTCCACCATAGAAAGCTGTACCGCCTTGCTTCCATACTCTTTCATAAGGAAGTTCTCGATACCTGCCTTCTGCTTATCAGTTGGCGGTGTGACATAATAGAGAGTTGCCGAAAGGATATCCTGCTGCTCTCTGGCATACTTCTCATACTCGTCAAATATGTCATGTATCATGTCAAATCCATCGTTGTCACACAGGGTCTTCATGAAATTTACCAGATCCTTATTGCCAAATCTGTCAAATACCCTGTCAACGACCTTGCGCTTGTCCGCGTGGCTGACCACCGGATCTGCCAGTGCATATACCAGCTCCGGACTACCATCCACAAGCGCCTTTATCTCCTCCACCATGTCCTGACTGATTCCAAGCTGATAGAGGACAATTCCGTAATTAATTGCCTTCTGTGTCACCTGAATCACCTACTTCATTCAAAAACTCGTCATACATGGCAGCTCCTGCTGATTCCGCATCACCTTCACCGCCCACGATCTTGCCGGCTGCTGCCATTGCAAGCTCTGCGATCTGTGACTGCATATCAGAAAGTGCCTTGTTCTGCTTGATCTCTATGGTCTTCTCCGCATCCTTTATCATCTTGACTGACTTTGCATCAGCCTGATCTATGATACGGCTGTACTCATTCTGGGCCTCCACACGGGATTTCTCACGGAGATCCCTGCACTCAGCATCAACCCCTGCAAGGGTATCCTCATACTGAGTCTTGAGTTTCATTGCTTCAGCCTTCTGATTGTTGGCATCCGATATGGTGCCAGCGATCATATCTTCTCTCTTCTTGATGACATCGTTGAGCGGTCCTATCAAGAACTTCTTCAAAAGAAGAAACAGAACTATTAAGTTGATAATGGTGAATGCTATTGTAGAAAATTCTATATCAATCATATAGCCACTCCTATCTTTCTGTTTCTATTATCCGCATCTCTTCTGCAATTCCAGATTTCTATTAGATATTTCTATTAAAATATCCATCTGACCAAAAATCTGATTACTTAAGAAGAATGATTGCAAGAAGTCCGATTACGAAACCGTAGATAGCTGTTGCCTCTGCAAGGGCACAACCGATGATAAGAAGCTTTGTGATCTTTCCGTCTGCCTCCGGCTGTCTAGCTACAGCCTCAACTGCCTTTGATGTTGCAAGACCGATTCCAAGTCCTGCGCCAAGTCCTACTAATGCTGCTATACCTGCTCCAATTGCTAATAATCCGTTCATATCATTTTCTCCTTCTTATTTTCATTTTTAAAATCAGATAATCTTTACTCCATCGCTTCCTGCATGTAAAGCGTAGTCAGGAAAGTAAATACAAATGCCTGTAAGAATCCATCAAAGAAATCAAAATACAGGCTGAGTGGGATAGGGACAATGAGTGGAACTACTGCCTCTATCAGCTTCATGATGACGAATGCTCCGAGAACATTACCAAAAAGTCGCATACACAGCGACAGCGGCTTGATGACAAGCTCAAGTACATTAAGCGGTGCAACTATTGCTACCGGCTCTGCAAAACTCTTGACCCAGCCTTTTGTCCCCTTTCCTCGTATTCCTGCCACCTGTACGAGTATGATACTCATGATGGCCAGTGAGGCTGTCACATTCAGATCCTTTGTCGGTGGTTTAAAGCCAAATACACCCATGATGTTGGCCATGCCGATGTACAGAATAACCGTTATCAGATACGGAACATACTTCATGCCCGCCTCTCCGATAACACCTTTGAACAGGTTGTTAAAAGTAGTTATTATGGTCTCCAACACAAGCTGTTTCTTACCCGGATTCTCAACTTTGAGATTCCTTACAAGGATAATCGACAACAGCACAAGCACTGCCATAATGATCCATGTTACCACCACAGATTCTGTTACCGGTATTCCACCAAATATTGGTATTGTAAATACTGTTTTGCATTGGAGTTCATTGGATAACTCTTCTGCCAGATCCGTAAGACATCACTTCCTTTCACACTGTTTTATTGTATGTCAAAATGCTATTCCAGTTTATTATTGGTTTATTATAGAAATAGCATTCATGGCATCTGCCTCAGACAGCCCCACAAGTACGTTCTCTGTGTTGATCCAGTGAGAATCGAGTTCATGAGCCTCCCAGTCCATATCCATGTCATCAAATATGACATATCCCTCTACGGAATTCGCAACCACATAATCCTTGACTGCACATGCTCTGGTATAATCCCCATACTTGTTTCTGAGCTCATCCCCTGAAGAAGTTGCCCCATATACTTCCATTCCAGCATCCGCAAGTCTGTCTATCAGTTCCCTTACGTGTGCCTTACTGATATCCTTATCAATCACCTGTTTTCTCCAGTCACTTGTCATGACCAGCTTCGCTCCTGTGGCATCCACAACCATCTTGAGGTTAGCCACATTCTTAGGATTGATAAACTCCCCATGCTTCTCACACAGGAATTTCTCCGAATTCAGTACGCCGTCTACATCAAAAAATACTACATTCATACGGTCATACTCCCCTATCTTTTTTTCTAAAAAGCTGCTCTCGCTCCTTGCTTGCGTATTTTATCACCATTCAAAACAAATTTAAAGTCATATATTTGCCCTTATAGTCAAATTTTAATCATTTTTTATTTTTGTATTATTTTTCGTAACAAAAACAGTTTTTTGTCACAGTTTTCTCAAGAAACCCGCATAAAATCTAACGTATCGCCAGTTTATACTTTTTTTATAATTTTAACATTTCGTTTATAATTAGCTTTTCTTCCAAATCATCAAAGTAAAATTCGCCACTCCCATCATCCTTCCGCCAGAAACAGGCTGGGTATTCTTCCGCGGCTGTATATCATCTGCTATATATGTGGTATCGGTAGCGAATACGACTGAGCTTCGGTGCTTCTTGCCGAGTTGGAAGCCGCATCGCCCTTATCGCGGCCGGAAACGAGTGCATATAGAAGCCAAGCCGAAGCGAAGGAAGTAGAGCGTGATACCACATATATAGCAGATGATATACCCGCCCCGCGGAAGAATACCCAGCCGTCCGTCCTTCGCCCCCCACGAAAAAAGGCTATCTCGTGTTCGACGCCCTAACGCTCGACACGTGATAGCCTTGTTCCCTCTGCCGTAATCCGTCACCCCCATTGTGACAGACTATTGTAGAAAATGACCCCCTTGTCATCTCTCGATGTAACAGATAAATTCATTATATCATATTTAATTTCATATTAAAGAGCAGTTCATACACTTTCCTGCGCATACACAAATCGCAAAAGTGTATATTCTTACACTTTTCAACTGGACAAGCCTGTTTCTTCTATTATATAATGTTACTGAGGTGAATTACATGCAGCAACAATACGATATAGGGAAAAGACTCAGGGAAGTCATGGCTGAACGCGGGGTTACGATCAGTCAGTTAGCTGAGTTGACAGATGTCTCTGAGGATACGATAAAAGCCATCAGGAGCGGCAAGACCAAGAGCCCGGGAATACAGCTTATGATATCCATCGCAGACGCACTTGGATGTACCATGGATGGATTTCTCCATAGGCGCAGCCTTACGGACGAGGAATTGTATCTCCTGCAAAAATACAGAACACTCAACATCCACGGCAAGCGAATGGTCATGCTAATGGCGGACTCTGAAGATCACATGCAGAAGAAGCTTCCTTCAGCGGATGCGTACCGCGCCAAAACGCGCAGGATTCCGTGTATTTCCTCAACTCACACGCTTGCTTCCAATTCAGACTACTCAACACACGCGACAGAATTTATAGAGATACCCGCCGATTATTTTCCAAATGCAGATTATTGTCTGAGGCTCACGACCAATATGCTCCATCCTATCTATATTAAGGATGATATTATAGCCGTGGAACAAAACTTTCCTCATTTCGGAGATATTGCTTTATTCCTGAACGAGAATGGAGTCGAGATGATCAGAAAATATACAGAAAAAGATGGCTCACCATACCTTGAAGCGGTCAGCAGATGTGATAGATCCCTGTATCTCACAAGTGATATCATTTGTCTGGGAACGATCCTCGGAATCGTCCGTCTGGAGGACACAAGAAAACCGCCTATTACATAAAGGCGGTTTTTCTTATATATAAATATTATGATGTCGATTACTCTGCTCCACCGGTGATAAGCCATGGTGACGGCTGGGTAACGAACATGTTGTCCTTGTTGGTTTTGGATACAGATATCTGAATAGCCTCCATATTCTTTATTCCGAGCTTGTCAAATATGAGCTTTGCCTGTGCAAGTATTCCAAGATCAAGTGTGTATATGACAAACTGCATATTCGGATTGATCTTGAGCAGTCTCTCCATATCTGACTCCAGATAATGATTTGCAACTATGAATGCCAGTCTCGGAACAGGTATGGCTGCCAGAGTGTCCTCGCTCATATCTGGGATTATCTGTACATTATGTACTCCGAACTTGTCAACATTCTCCTCCATGGATCTTCTCGAACCCTCGTCCGGCTCAACGGCTATAATGTTGCCCTCGCTTGCCACGATCGCAGCCTCGATGACTATACTCTCGGCCTGGAGTGCCAAGATGGTGTCATGCGTATCCACATCCAGCAGACTCATGATGACTGCTCTTATCTCCTTGCCGACATAGTGTACTGTTCCAGCCGAGAAGAAATCATTTGCAATTCCGTATCTGACGGATTCCCTTGTCTTCTCATTCATGATGAATATAACTGTTGGCCCTGTTATCTTCCTGTTCAGCACCTTCTCCAGCTTGTCATGATGAACCTCGCCGCCGGGCTCCACACCCTCTGCATACCACATGTCATACTCGCCAAAGCCCTTCTCCCAAAGCGTATACAACAGATCCTCATGACTCTGATCTGCAAATATAAGAACTCTCTTGTGTGTGTCTATAGTCGGAACAACGTTCTTCTGCTTTCCGCATATATTCAGCATTTTTATCTTCTCAGGACTGACCTTCATCATGTCTGCAAAATAGCCAAGCCAACTGAGCATATCCTTGTTCTCGTACATAACCATAACCCTCCTTTAGTTGTCCGTCCAATCTTTTATATAGCACATTTATTATACTATTTTATCGATCTTCTGTACACCCAAAGAGAGGCAAACAGACACTTTTTTGACTGTCATCAACTTACCACGTTCAGCTTGTGATCTCTATACATATTGTATACGGACTCCGGAAGCTTATCGTCGGTTATGATGGTGAATTCAGGCTGGAGATCACTGAGCTTGAAATCTCCCTTTGTCTCGAATTTCGTGCTGTCCGCCAGCAGAAATACCTCGCTAGCATGGCCTATCAGCATGCACTGATTCTCATAGGTCTCCCTTATAAAATCATGTGCGCCATCCTCGACCGAAAGTGCCGAAGGTACTACAAATGCCTTTGAAAAATACAGTTTCTGCATCGCCTCATGTGTCAGGAAGCCATAAAACAACTTCTCCTTCGGGAGATATTCACCGCCCAGCAGGGTTATCCTGTAATTTTCACATTCCGATAATATAGAGAATACCTCCGAGGAATAGGTTATGACGGATAGTGAGTCAAAATTGCGCGCCTTCAGTGCCATGGCGAACAATGACGCCGTGCTGCCTGAATCTATCGCTATGGTGTCTCCATCCTTCACATACTCAAGCGCTTTCCTGGCTATCTGCTCCTTGAGTTCCATATTGGATGTGCCCCTGACATCCATATCCTCAAACCGGTATCTCTTCTTCACAGAAACCGCACCGCCGTGTACCCTCGTGAGCATGTTGTTATTTTCAAGATCCTCAAGATCACGTCTCACCGTCTCGGTCGACACGCCCAGCAGCTCAACCAGTCTGGCAACAGTAACCGAATGATTAAGATTTACCTGATCCAATATTATCTGTTTACGCTGATCTGCTAACATCTGTCCCCTCCCTTACTTCCTTATAAACTGAGCCCTATGTTTTCTGACCTGCAACATGATTGTATCAAAATAAGCGGTGCCGTGTAAACCTTTATTCCGACATATCCAGTCCATACAGCCTGCAGAGAACCGCAGTATATCCCTCTATACAGTCGAGGATCCTGTCGATCTCCACATGCTCCTGTGCCTGATGCGCCTGACTCATCATCGCACCCGAATATCCTATAGTCGGTATGTTGTATTTGCCGCATATAACGCTTCCGTCGGTTCCAAACTGCCAGTATATCTTCTCAACATCCTGACCAAGCTCCTTAAGCGTCCTGTATGTCAGCTCGACATACTCATTATCCCTGCCGGTCACCCACGCCGGATGCTGCTTTGCCGCCTCCGCCTCATAACCGGTGTAACACGTCCTCTTATTCATTCTCGGATGAACGACAGCTCTGAGCTCAGGATCCTTTTTCTTCTGCTCATCCAGGAATTTCTGAACCCTGCTCACCGTATCCTCTATGGTCATAGGTGGCACATATCTCTGATCCACTGTGATCTCACAATAGTCCGGCACACAGGAATACTTCTGTCCCGGTGTTACCACCACATCAGTGATGACCATGGACGTCTTACCCATCTCATGTACGAGCGGTTCACTGCCAAAGTTATGCATGATCGCATCCATTATAGGGAGCGCTTTCTCAACAGCATTTATGCCCTCCTGCGGAGCGGACGAGTGCGCCACCTTACCGTACACCTCTATGACAAGCTCAATCTTGCCTCGCTGTCCGATGGCAAGATTGCCGTCTGACGGCTCCCCCAGATAGCACAGGTCAACATCAAGGCCGTGCTCCGGAAGAGTGTGCTCCATAAGATAAATTGTTCCGATACTCTCCGCCGGCTCCTCATAGACGACTGCAGCAAATATAAGATTGCCCGATATCTTCGCCCCGGCATCCACCAGCTTTTTGATCTCCATAAATGCAAAGAATTCCGAAGTCAGGCCAGCAAGCATATCGCTTATGCCTCTGCCGTATAACTTTCCATCCTCCACCTTCGGCTCAAATGGCGAATACGGACTCCATGCATCTATGCTTCCCTCAGGCACAACATCCATATGTCCAGTCAGAAGCACGTTTGGACCGTCACCCTCTCCGCGGATGACTCCGACCACGTTGCCGCACTCATCGCGGAAATGCTCAATACCAAGCTCATCCATGGCCTGCATAAACACCTCCGAGGTGGCTTTCTCCTCCCCGGAATATGCCTGTGCGCGTATATTCTTACTGACAAATTCTACCCATGAATCTTCCATATTCTTATAATAATCCTTCATGCTATACATCTCCCTTTCCTGAACCGGTTTCATAATACGATCTGCTGATCATCAACTGATACGGGTACTCTTCTCCCTCGCAACGTCGAGCCAGTAATCCAGCCTTGAATCGAGCCAGAAATGCTGCAGTCTCGCCATCTTCTGTCCATACCAGTTCATGTAATCAAACTCCACGTTGGAGCTGGCCGCCTGATACAGTGCCCAATACGCCCACTTGATATCGCAGGCTATCTTGTTCAGCTTCATTCTAGCAAATGCTCTCTCATCAACCTTGCCTCCGCCGTATATCTTCATCATCTCCACGTCCATATCCTCGGTGAAATAGTTCACAGCAGATATCAGCCCCAGATCCACATAAGGATCATTCATGGACGCATACTCATAATCTATGATCTTCAGATCATTTGTCTCCTCGTTGTACATCAGGTTGTTTGTCCAGAAATCATTGTGGCACGGACACAGCTCCTCACTGCCCGCCAGCGCCTTCTCAATAGCAGAGAGCAGATACTCCATCTTGTCATTAAACGGTGATATATAGCCGCCCTTCTTCGCCCTTGCGTTCATATCCCACGCCTGTTCAAATATGCTCTGCTTCAGGTTCAGCGGCTTTGTCTCGAGATGGTGGAAGTCCCTGATCCTCTCGAATATCGACTGGAATATATCTTTGTCATACACATCGCCAAATGTCACCTGGCGGTAGCCGTCAAGCCACTGGAATATCTCAACACCTGTATCCTCGAAATAATAATAGACTCTTGGGCCTGCCTTGCTCTCGTCCGCGATCACATTTGCCTCATGGCATACTTCACGGTTTATGTAATCCGTGCCGGCTCCCGGTATCTTGAGGAAGAAATGCTCTCCCTCCACATCCACTTTGAAATTCGGATTCGTTATTCCTCCTGAAACGGGCTTGTAACTGATCTCCTTGCCCTTCCAGTCATCGACCCTTGCGATCGCCTCATCAATTGTTGTCTTGCGCATAAAAAAGCCTCCTCTCCTACTTGCTCTCATCAATCAATGCTTCTCTTCCAACCTCTCCGGTTCTAACCTTCACAACATTTTTCACATCGTATACGAATATCTTGCCATCGCCATAGTTGCCGGAGTACAGCACCTTCTCCGCAGTTTCCACAACCCTGGACACAGGTACAGTGCTGACTATGACCTCGACCTTCACCTTAGGAAGCAGGTTCAGATCCGCATCCGAGCTGCGGTAATATTTGTCATTATTCCCCTTCTGTATACCATATCCGGTCACATCCGTGATCGTAACTCCAGTTACATTTATGTCATTCATGGCGTGAAGCAGTGCGTCAAGCTTATTCTTTCTCGCTATGATGACCACCTTGGATATGTTAAGATTCTCCGCATTTTCTGTGCTGTCAAATGCCTTGCCATCGATCTTAGGCACATTCATCATAGGCGCGCTTATTCCGTCTGAGGACAGCACCTCTGTGTAAGTATTTGAAAATCCGTGCTCACTGATATCCAGTCCATCCATCTCATCCTCAGCCGATACACGAAGGCCGATGGTCTTCTGAACGATCTTGAACAGTAGTGCCGAAGCTGCAAATACATACAGGAACACAACTATTCCGCCAAGGATCTGGATTCCGCACTGGTAGCCACCACCGCCGAGCAGCAGGCCCTTTGTCTTTGTGGCGGTTCCGTCTGAGAACAATCCAACCGCTACAGTTCCCCACAGGCCACCGAATCCGTGTGCCGCGATGGCTCCCACAGGATCATCTATCTTTACCACGTTCTCTATGAAATGCATTCCCCCAACTACTATCGCTCCGGCCACGATTCCGACCAACACCGCAAGTGGTGTACTTATAACGTCGGCTCCCGCAGTGATAGAAACCAGGCCTGCCAGAGCGCCGTTGAGTGTCATGGCGATATCTGGCTTCTTCTTCCACGCCCAACTTATACACATCGCTGTGACTGCTCCAGCCGCAGCGGATAGATTGGTGTTACAGAACACCTTGCCAACTAGCGACACCGTATCTCCTGTCAGTGGCAGAACCGAGCTTCCGTTGAAGCCGAACCAGCCAAACCACAGGATAAATATTCCAAGCACTGACAGCGGCATGCTGTGTCCCGGTATCTTCTTCGACTTTCCGCTTCTTGAATACTTTCCGATACGCGGGCCGAGCATCCACGCTCCTGCAAATGCAGCGGCACCGCCCACCATATGTACAACTGTGGATCCGGCAAGATCATGGAATCCGAGCTGTGCCAGCCAACCGTCTCCCCATATCCAGTGTCCCGATATAGGATAGATCACCAGACTTATCATCAGACTGTAGATACAATATGCTGCAAATTTAGTTCTCGCCGCCATGGCACCCGACACGATGGTCGCCGCCGTCGCAGCGAATACTGTCTGAAATATCAGGAATGCCCAGAATGGGATCCCGTCAGGAAGCATGCCGCCTCCATATACCGATTCCATTGCCACACCTTTGATCTTACCCAGTACAGCTCCGTCGCCGCCATACATAATTCCGAATCCTATCAACCAGAACGTCACCGAACCGATACAATAGTCAACCAGATTCTTCATGGCGATATTTCCTGCATTTTTTACCCTCGTCATGCCGGTCTCAAGCATCGCAAAGCCCGCCTGCATGAAGAAAATGAGTACCGTTCCTACCATAATCCATATCGTACTGACTGCACTATATTCCATCACGATTCCTCCTTAATCTCTGTTATATCTGTCCTGCCTTGTGACAGCGAACCGTATGTCCCGGTGATACCTCTGTCTCCTCCGGGCGCTCTTTCATGCAACGTTCATCCGCATATATACAGCGTGTACAGAACGGACATCCCGGCATCGGCTTTGCCGGATCAGGTATATCACCTGGCTTAAGGTCTATGTCAAAGCCCGCATCCTCAAGTCCCTTGCTTATACTCGGAGCCGCCTTGAGCAGAACCTTTGTATATGGGTGCTGCGCATTCTTGTATATCTCGCTGCTCGGTGCACTCTCGACTATCTCTCCGAAATACATGATCTTTATCTGATCCGCGATCTGTCTCACCACAGCCAGATCGTGGGCGATCAGCAGCATGGACAACTTATATTTGTCCTGCAGATCCATCAGCATATTTATGACCTGTGCCTGCAATGACACGTCCAGTGCCGATATAGGCTCATCGGCAAATATGATCTTCGGTGTGACGACCAGACACCGCGCTATGATTATCCTCTGTCTCTGTCCACCGGATAACTGATGCGGGTATCTGTCAAGGAACATCGGTGCCATTCCGACCTGTGAAAGTGTGTCCAGAATGATCTTCTCCCTCTCCTCCTTGTCCTTCACTCCATTCAGGATCAATGGCTCCTCAAGTGATTCACGGATACTCATTCTCGGATGCAGCGATCCCAGAGTGTCCTGAAAGATCATCTGTATCTTTGCCTTCATATCGCTCTTTTCCTGGGGCGTCATATCGTCCACGGATTTTCCTTCAAATACGATACTTCCGTCCGTCTTGTCCTCAATTCCCAGCAGGACTCTCGTCAGCACCGTCTTGCCACAGCCCGACTCTCCGACGATCGCAAGTGTCTTGCCCTTTTCCAGCTCCAGCGAGACATGGTCGACTATGTTCTTCTGTCCGACAACCTTGTTGAACATTCCCTTTTTCACCGGATACTGCTTCAGCAGATTATCGCAAGATAATACTATATCCTTCATATGATCACCCCAATTCTGTATCTTCGTTAATGTCATAATCCAGTGGGAAATGGCAGGCACACATATGTCCCTCTCCAACCGGTTTCAGTGCCGGCACCTCTTTATGACATATATCTTTCGCATATTCACAACGGGAAGCAAATGGACATCCCTCCGGGACATTTGACATATCCGGCGGGAATCCCGGAATGGATTTCAGTCTCTTCGTCTTACGAGCCTCGAGAAGCGGAACAGAACGGATAAGTCCAACCGTATAAGGATGCTTTGGATTTCTGAGCAGATCCTTCTTGGATGCCGACTCCACACATCTTCCCGCATACATGACAAATATGTCGTCTGAGAACTGGGACACCACGCCAAAGTCGTGGGTGATTATCATGATGGAGATGCCGGTCTGCTTCTGCACCTCACTGAGGGCTTCGATGATCTCCGCCTGAATGGTGATTCCAAGACTTGTTGTAGGCTCGTCCGCTATGAGCAGATCCGGGTACAATATCATTGACATCGCTATGAATATCCTCTGTCTGAAACCCGCTGAGAACTCACACGGGTATTTCTTTATGACCTCCTCGCCGTTGGTTATTCCGACAAGCTTGAGGACTCTCATTATCTCCTGTTTTGCCTTTTCTGAACCCGATGGGGTATGTGCGTTATAGGCCTCGGCAAGCTGTGCTCCAATTGTCATGTAGGGATTGAACGATGTAGTAGGATCCTGGAATATCATGGAGATCTCATTTCCACGGATGCTCTTCATCTCCTTCTCCGGGAGCTTCAGTATATCCTGACCTTTGAACCTGATCTCGCCGCCTGCTATGTAACCCGGAGATTCCACGATCCTCAGTATCGATCTCGCCGTCACGCTCTTGCCGGAACCACTCTCTCCTATTATTCCAAGCACCTTGCCCTTCCGCAGTGAGAAGTTGACTCCCTCAACTGCTTTCACGACTTTGTGCGGACCGGTCTTGAAATAGGTCTTTAAATCCTTTACCTCAAGGATCACATCTGTATCTTTTTCTGTATTATTATCCATACTGTTATCCTCCTATTTGCGAAGCTTTGGATCGAAATGAACCTGAAGATTGTCACCGATAAAATTCAGTCCGAGAACCATGATGATAAGAACGATGCCGGGGATCATGATATACCATGCATCAGATGCAATATAGCCACGGGCATCGGACATTATGTTTCCAAGGGATATCTTTGGCGGATTTATACCGAGTGACATGTAGCTGAGCAAGCTCTCATTGATGATCATTCCGGCGATATCAAGCGGTATGAGAGGAAGCATGGCAGGGATCAGATTCTTGCCGATATACTTCGTGGATATCCTCCATGAGCTCGCCCCCATGAGCTTTGCCGCTGCGATATAATCTGTGCTCTTCTTGGGTATTACATTTGACCGCACCGTTCTCGCATAGGCCGGCCACAGTGCCAGACTCAGCACTATGGTTACCGACACCTCATTCGGTGCGAACAGTGTGAGTGCGATCATGGCAAGTACGATAAATGGGAATCCCATCTGTACATCGGTGATTCTCATCAGCACTGAATCCAGAGGTCCCGGACTTGTGAGACCGGATATGATTCCGACTATCAGTCCTATGAGGGCGGCCAGCAGAACGCTGCAGAAACCAATTATGACTGAGGTACGGATTCCATACAAAAGTCTCGAGAACAGATCACGTCCTATGGCATCAGTTCCCAGCCAGTGTGCCGGATCCTGAAATGGTTTCAATAATCTGATGGATGGATTTGCCTTGCCCGGGTCCGACGGCGCGATGAGCGGCGCAAAGATTCCGGCAAGGAGATAGATTCCTACAATAATGATTCCAAGTGTAAATAATTTGTTTTTACCAATCCACTGAAGGACTGATCTAAATTTACTTTTTTTCTTCATAATTACAGTCCTCCCTGTGCTTTTCTCATTCGTGGATCAAGACGGATACTTCCAAGATCAATGGCAATATTCAAAACAATAAAGAATACGGAAAATAGAATGATAATTCCCTGAACCAGGTTGTAATCTCTTCGAAGGATCGCATTTAACACCGTGTATCCGATTCCCGGGAAGTTAAATACATACTCGACAACAACGATACTTCCTACCAGAAAGCCAAGCTGTGTTCCTAGGGATATCAGTACAGGGATAAGTGAATTCCTGAGTGCGTATTTGAAATATATCGCCACTGTCGATATTCCTCTCGCATATGCAACCTTGACAAATTCCTGATTGTAACTGTCGATCAGTGAGGAACGCACCACCTTGGTGAGCACCGCCGTGAGCGGAAGTGCCAGTGCAACTGTCGGGAGCACGCAGGATGCAGGTCCCGAATAATCCATTGACGGCAGCAGTCCAAGTCTGACTGAGAAAATAATGATCAACACGGAGGATACCCAGTAGTTAGGCATTGACTGGAACAGTACCGCAATACTCGAGATGAGACGATCCTCCCATTTATTTCCATTTAGTCCTGCGATGGTTCCCAGGATCAGGGATAATATGATCGATATGACCACTGAAGATATCAGCAGTATCAATGATAAAGGTGTGGCCTGCTCCATAACATTCAGGACTGTATCGCTCTTGAAATATGACTCTCCAAGATCTCCGTGGAACAGATTCACCATGTACATTTTAAACTGCTCCGGGATGGACTTTTCCAGTCCCATACTGTCTCTGATCGCCTGCTGCTGTTCTACTGTTGCTGTCGGAGCCATGACCTTCGCCGGATCTCCCGGTATCATTCGAAGTATTACAAAGCTGATAAATATAACGCAAAAGGTAACAAAAATGCCCTGTGCAAGTCTTTTTAAAACGGTTCCCAGCACTTTGATTTCCTCCCTTCTTAAAAAGGGCCACATGCTGTATCCTTACACATGCAGCCCCTTTTTGTGAATCTAATGTATTGCTATGCGCTTACTCTTTTGTGACATTTGTGAAGATATAATCTGCACCACTTGTGTACTCAAGACCTTTGACATTTGATCTTACTCCAAAGATAGTCATGGACTTGATGATAGGGATATCAGGCATCTCCTCTGCCAGGGCCGGAAGGTACTCGTCCTGAAGGATCTGCTTTCTCTTATCTGGGTCTGTCTCAGTTGCGAATCTGTCCATGATGTCCTGAAGCTCTGCCGTAGGCTCATAGTGGCTGATTCGACCTGCTGCATACCATGAATTCAGCTTCAGCTCAGGCTCGATACCTGATGGCTGCCATCCACAGTCGATCATGTAGCAAGGAGTTTCTTCATATAACACATCGCCCCATGATGAAGTATCAAGAGGAACCACCTTACAGTTGATACCGACAGCCTGTAAACAAGCTGCAATGTACTCGTAATATTCCTTTGTCTTAGGGTAAAAACCTACTGATGTGTAGATGTTGAGTTCTGGAAGTCCCTCACCATTCTCATAACCTGCCTCCTTCAAACATTCTGCAGCCTTTTCAGGATCATATTCACCAACTCCGCCAACTGCCTTGTATCCCCAGATAGTTGAGGAAATAAAGCTGTCTGCCTTCTCTGCATAACCACCAAATATATCATTTACGATTCCGTCATAATCAATCGCGTAGGCTATCGCCTTTCTGACAAGCTTCTCATTCATAGGCGGCATCTTGAACTTTGGAATAAGGTGCTTACACTCTGTGGTGAGGAACTTGTCAACCACGATATTGCTGTCTGACTCAAGCACAGACACCGCATCGGAATCAACACGCTCGATGACATCGGCCTCACCTGACTGCAATGCTGACAGACGTGTTGTGGCATCCGCAACGTACTTGTACTCGATCTTCTTTATCTTAGGAAGAGTTCCCCAGTAATCGTCGAACAGCTCATATGTCGCTGTATCGTTCTCAAAGCTTACCATCTTGTATGGGCCGGTTCCGTTGTATCTCTTATCCAGAGTGTTCTCAGGATCTGCAAGATCGTCAGCGGACATTATCGGAGTTGAACAAAGCATGTTGACCAGAGAGCCAAGAGGCTTTCCCGATGCCGGAGTTATGGTAAATGTATAATCGTCTATGACCTTACACTTTAACTCATCTGCCCACCATGAACCGGATACGTTCTGTGAGCTTGAATATGCCTCACATGATGCTGCGGCATCCTCTGCGGTAAAGTCTGAACCGTCGTGGAACTTTACGCCCTCACGAAGCTTGACCGTCAAGACTGTCTGACTGTCGTCATATGACCACTCAGTAGCAAGATTAGGCTGTGGCTCCTGTGTCTTCTCATCCATGACCAGTAGATGTTCCAGAGCTATGGCCTCTGCGTGAAGCATCATCGTGGAAGTGTGCTTCAGTGGGCTGAGTGATGCCTGCCAGTTCTCTGCTCCCAGGATCACCAGTGTGTCCTTGTCCGTCTTGGACTCAGAGCTTGTTGTCACTGCCTGTGTGCTCCCATCTGTACTTCCTCCAGAGCTTCCACATGCAGTCACCGTAAGTGCCAGTGCGGCTGCCAAAAGTATTGAGCAAATCTTCTTTTTCATAATTCTTCCTCCTTTTCGTGTGTTATCTATGACTCAAGCTGATGCAGACATTTATCGAGGGTTGATGCTATCCAGTCGATATCGCACTCCTGGAATGCCATAGGCGGACGAAGCTTTAAGACATTTCCATAAGGGCCTGCAACAGAAGTCAGTACATTGTTGTCTCGCAGAAGTTCGATGGCATCCAGTGCCTTCTGCTGATCCGGAGTCTTCTTGCCGTCATTCTTCGCAAGCTCAAATCCAATGAACAGGCCTGCGCCTCTGACGTCTCCCACAGAATCAGGATGTCTGTCCTTTACCTCCTGCAATGCTTTCAGAAGCTTTGCACCGACCACCTTGCAATGCTCCTGCAGCTTTTCTTCTTTTATGACATTAAGCACAGCCTGTGCGGCTGCGATAGCCACTGGATTTCCTCCAAATGTATTGAAATATGGAAGTTTGTCGCTGAATGCGGCGAGTACCTCATGCTTGGCGGCAAGTCCTGATATCGGGATTCCGTTACCCATAGGCTTTCCTGTTGTCACCATATCAGGTATGATCCCATGTCTGGCGAATCCCCAGAACGCATCTCCCGTTCTTGCAAATCCCGGCTGCACCTCATCAGCTATGAATACACCGCCATTCTTATGTACCACATCGATGGCCGCCTTCAGGAAACCGACCGGATTCGGATGTACTCCATCTGATGAGAATATAGAATCTGCAAGGAAGCATGAGAACTTATATCCTGCTGCCTCCAGCTCATCGATCTTCTTCTGCATCTCTCCTGAGTACCATGCGGTGAACTCCTCAGATGTACCGCCATGTCTGTAATAGTCAGGTGTCTCAATGAGTCTTACATTCGGAAGCAGTGGCTGCTCGCTTCCAAGGGCTGGTGAACATCCAGATGTCAGAGCACTTGTTCCGTGGTACGCCTCCCTTGAAACTATGATTCCGGTGCCGCCCGTGTATTCCTGTGCCACTCGGAGTGCCAGGTCATTTGCCTCAGAACCGGTACACATGAACATTATCTTGTCTATCTCGTCCGGCATCATCTTCAGCAGATCCTCACTGTAATCAATGATCCTCTCATGCAGATAACGTGTGTGGGTATTTAAAAGCTTCATCTGCTCTGTAACTGCCTCGACCACAGCAGGATGGCAATGACCGATTCCTGCCACATTGTTGTACATGTCCAGATATTTATTCCCCTCTGCATCCCAGAGGTACTGTCCCTGTCCTCTCACAAGGTTGACCGGCTTTCTATAGAAAAGTCTGTATGCACCACCCATCCATTTCTCACGGCGGTTTATCATATCCCTTGTCGTGTTACTAAGCAGTGAACTGTAGTCATCACTGTAGCTGTTAGTGTCCATAATGCTTGATTTAGTAGCCATATTCCACCTCCAAAAGATTTCCCTGTTAAAACAAAAGGGGCACAGAGATGAAACTTTACAGTTCTATCTCCGTGCCCCTTTGCACTCTAAAATCAGATACGCGCTTCTGTTTTGCTTTGTATCATAGCCACGCCATGTGGGATTGTCAACACATTTTGTGGGTTTTTCTGGTTTTCATTTGTTTTTCATGTTTTTTTGTGTTGTTTTGTGGTTTTATTAGTTTATGTCCCCCAAATATTTATTTTATTAACCTGGGACAGCGCACAAAAAAACATCACCCCTGTGTCTGAAGTGATGTTTTCCTGTTATATGTAATTATCAGTAATCCTGCCTGTATTATGCCTCGAACTTCTTCACAAGTATACTTGCGTTGTGTCCGCCAAATCCCAGTGAGTTGCTGAGCGCATATGTAATATCCTTATGTACACCCTCGCCCATGGTGTAGTTGAGATCCATCTCACCCTCTGTCTCGCGGAGACCAACTGTTGGATGGATGTATGAATCCTCTATGGACTTCACACATGTTATGAACTCAACTGCTCCGGCAGCTCCAAACAGATGTCCTATCATGGACTTTGTGGAATTGATGTTCACGTTGTATGCGTCATCGCCCATAGCATACTTGATGGCTCTTGTCTCAAAGAGGTCATTGTGATGGGTACTTGTTCCATGTGCGTTGATGTAGTCAACGTCAGCAGGTGTGATTCCGGCCTCCTCCATGGCAAGCTTCATGGCACGTCCTGCACCACTTCCATCCTCCTTAGGGGATGTGATGTGATATGCATCACAGGTTGAACCATATCCGACTACCTCAGCCAGGATCTGGGCACCTCTCGCCTGAGCATGCTCAAGTGACTCAAGTACAACAACTCCTGCGCCCTCTGCTATTACAAATCCACATCTGTCCTTGTCAAATGGTATGGACGCTCTCATAGGATCCTCTGCACTTGAAAGCGCTGTCATTGAAATAAATCCTGATACATTTGTCTCACAGATAGGTGACTCTGCACCACCTGCAACCATGACATCGGCCTCTCCTGCCTGTATATATCTGTAAGCCTCTCCTATAGAGTTTGTTCCTGTGGCACAGGCTGTAACTATGTCAGTACATTTGCCCTCAAGGCCAAACTGTATTGCAACATTGCCCGCAGCCATGTTGGATATCATCATAGGAACCATCATTACACTAACTCTGTTCGCTTTGCCCTCTACAACCTTCTTGTGCTCCTTCTCTATGGTTGCCACACCGCCAAGTCCGTTTCCTATACATGTTCCGATCCTTGTTCTGTCTTCCTTCTCAAGGTCAAGACCTGCATCCTTGATCGCCTCGCCTGTAGCTGCTATGGCATACTGACAAAATGGCTCCATACGTCTTGCCGCCTTTGGATCCATATACTGCTTTGGATCAAAGTTCTTCACCTCAGCAGCAAGCTTGCACTTGTAATCGCTGACATCAAACTTTGTGATCTCTCCGATACCAACTGTATTCTTCTTTATATTATCCCAGAATTCTTCTACACTGTTTCCTATAGGTGTCACAGCACCCATGCCTGTTACAACTACTCTTTTCATCTCATACCTCGTATTTTTCATTCTATCTGCTGACAGTGCATTTTTGCACCCCAGATAAAAATAATTTTACCACAATGTAATATATATAACAAGGTTAAATAGTTTTGATTACTACATAGTTTGCTATTTGAGCAGTCCGCGGCTCTCCTTCAGGGTGAGTATCCTTCGGACGCTCTCGTCTATCCTGTCCTCTGACAGCTCGCCGTCCGCCACTGCCTGTTCTATGGAATTCACCGCCGACGCCATATCCTTCGGCTGCAGTATCATATCCATTCCGGCTTTTACCGACATCACTACCGCATCATCCACACTGTAATTGTCCGCTATGGATTCCATCTCAAATGAATCGGTTATGACAACTCCTTCAAACTTCAGTTCATCCCTGAGAATACCGGTCGCTATCTTGTATGAGAGAGTGGCTGGAACCTCGTCTATATCCGGGACGATCAGATGTCCGACCATGACAAATTCTGCCCCCGCCTCTATACCCGACCTGAACGGCTGCATCTCATCCGCCATAATCTCTTCCTTTGTTCTATGCACATAGGCACTGCTATAATGTGAGTCCTCCGCCGTGTCTCCATGCCCCGGGAAATGCTTCAGGGTGCACATGACTCCTCCGTCGTTGAAGCCCTTCACCGCATTTCCAACGAGCTCTGCCGCCTGGGCGTAGTCATCACTGTATGCGCGCTCGCCAATAACCGTATTGTCTGGGTTCGACCATACGTCCGCCACCGGCGCAAAGTCGAGATTGAAGCCAAGCGCCGACATATCATTTGCTATGGTGTATGCGTTCTCATATGCCGTTTCGTCTCCGTCGTCCTTGTAATAGTACATGGAGCCTATATATGTGGTTCCGACAGTATCCATCAGGCGGTTTACTACGCCGCCCTCCTCGTCGGTCGCCACAAATAATCCTATACTGCTGTACTTCTGGGAGTTGTCGATCATCTCCTTCACCTGATCCTGACTCTCAAGGTTCTTCGCAAAGTACACGATACCGCCAACAGGATAATTCTCCAGAGCCTGTCTGGTCGCATCCCCTGCCACAGTCACGCCGTCCTCTCCCGTGAGCTCCTCCGGAGTCACAAACATCATCTGACAGACCTTTTCATGAAGCGTCATCCCAGCAAGTGTCTCATCCACCAGACTCGGCTTCTCCTCCTCGGTCACCTCCGTCGTTTCCTGGCTATCCTCGGTCTGCTCTTCTGTCGTAGTTCCTCTCTCCGTGACATCAGCAGCTACGCCTGTATTTCCATTGTCATTTTCTACGTGGCCCCCGGCTTTCCCCGCACTGCCTCTCAGCATGAAGATTCCCCATATTCCTGCTGTCAGGCACACCATTACGATCAATACCACAATTGCTTTTTTCATTGGTTTTCTCCGTGATTCAATTACAACTGGAACACAACCACCAGAAGCATCTTGAACTGCTCCTTGCCGTATACGGCATGTGGATGCTTTGCAGGCATTACTATTGACTCGCCCTCGTGGAGTTCATACTTGACACCGTCTATTGTCACCTCGCCCACACCGTCAAGGCACGTCACAAATGCATCTCCGTCAGACTCGTGTGTGCTGATCTCCTCATCCTTGGCAAATGCAAATAAGGTTATACTCATACATACATTCTGGGCAAGTGTCTTACTTACGACCTGTCCCTCCTGATATGCCACCTGATCCTTGAGCTTAAGTACCTCTGACTGTGCGATATTCTTCATAATTCCCATGTTCGTTACCTCCTGATATATTCTGATATATTGTTCGCTTATAGTATTATTCCACTTTTTAGTATTCTAGTATGTTGAAAAATCAACGTACTAGAATTGTTGTAATGATTTATTATGACATTTGTACGAATCAAAACAACCTAGCATGCACACATTACTATCAGAGTACATCTGATCAATAACAAATGCCCAAAATATGGCAAAAAAAGCCATTTTTCTATTATAAGTATAGTTTTATCTTTTGTAAACCCAATACCATTCAGCTATTATTAATTAGTGAGGGTCACTACGTTTTTTTGGATTTAAAGGAGCTCTGATTATTATGATAGGTGAACAATTAAGAACACTGCGCACCGCGAACAAGATGACACAGAAAGAGCTTGCAGGGGAGTTATCAGTGGCATTCCAGACTATAAGCAATTGGGAGAACAATTCCATCGACCCGTCTGTGAGCATGATTCTCCGCATCGCTGAATATTTCAACTGCTCCACTGATTATCTTCTCAAAGGGGATGATTCAAGTGCCAAGTATATTGATACAACCCAGTTGACAGAACATCAGCACGCACAGCTTCTTGGGCTTGCAAAGGAATTCTCCAAACTGAACAAGAAATAAAATATAACTTTATAATGTTCATATTACAGATACAGGGTATCACAACATTGTTGCGATACCCTGTTTTCTATTTGTATTATTCCAGATCGTGATCTGTATATCCTACAGGCTCATGCCACCGTCAACCTTGATGACCTGACCTGTTATGTATGATGCCTTATCTGAAGCAAGGAATGCTGCTGTCTCAGCGATGTCTGATACTTCACCAAGTCTCTTGACTGTGATATGGTCAAGCATAGCCTCCTTTGCCTTGTCTGAGAGTGCATCTGTCATGTCTGTCTTGATGAATCCAGGAGCGATGGCGTTCGCTGTGATTCCACGGCTTCCGAGCTCCTTGGCTATAGACTTGGTGATACCTATAACACCAGCCTTGGATGCTGCGTAGTTCACCTGTCCTGCATTTCCCTCTATACCTACTACGGATGACATGTTGATGATACGTCCGTACTTCTGCTTCATCATGGTTCTGTACACATGCTTGATACAGTTGAATGTACCCTTGAGGTTGATATTGATAACATCGTCGAAATCAACCTCCTTCATTCCAAGTACAAGATTGTCTCTTGTGATTCCCGCATTGTTCACGAGAATATCTATTCTTCCATATGTAGCAACTGCGAACTTCATGAGTGCCTCAGCCTCAGCGAAATCTGCAACATTTGCCTTGAATGCAACTGCCTCTCCGCCTGCTGCCTTGACCTCCTCAACCAGGCTGTTTGCGCGCTCCTCTGAGCCATTGAAGTTTACTACTACCTTTGCGCCGTATCCGGCAAATGTCTTTGCTATCTCACGTCCGATACCTCTTCCGGCACCTGTTACCACTGCTACCTTGTCCTTAAGCATTCAGTTCCTCCAATTTCGCTAAATCGTCTACAGTTGCAATATTTATACTCTTTACCTCTCTGTTGATCTTCTTCATGAAGCCTGTGAGAGTCTTGCCCGGGCCGACCTCGATAAATGTATCAACGCCGTCAGCTATCATGTTCTCTATTGTCTGCTGCCATCTTACTGATGAGTACACCTGTCTCTTCAGAAGCTCTTTTACCTTGGCTGCGTCTGTGATCTCCTCTGCGTCTGCATTGCAGTAGTAAGGGGCAAATCCCTCTGCAACATCCACGCCCTGAAGGAAGTCATAAAGCTTCTCTCCTGCTGGAACAAGCATCTGTGAGTGGAAAGGACCACTTACGTTAAGTGGGATAACTCTCTTGGCTCCAGCCTCTGCAAGTGCTGCTGATGCTGCCTTAACAGCCTCTGCCTCACCTGATATAACGATCTGTCCAGGACAGTTGTAGTTTGCTATCTGTACCTTGCCAGGTGTGTTCTCACATATCTCGGCAATCTTGTCAGCGTCCATTGCTATGACTGCTGCCATTCCGCCCATTCCGAGAGGTACTTCGTTCTGCATGAGGATACCTCTTCTTCTAACTGTCTTGATGCCGTCAGCGAGAGTCATGGCTCCTGCTGCAACAAGTGCGCTGTACTCACCGAGTGAGAGTCCTGCAAATACATCAGCCTTGAGACCTGCGTTCTTCAGGTGCTCATATATGGCAACCTCTGCAGCAACCATGGCCGGCTGTGTGTACTCTGTCTTGTTGATGTCATCGTTCTCCTCGAAACAGATCTTCTTAAGCTCTATATCCAGAACGTCATCTGCCTCGTCAAATACCTTCTTGCTGTCCTCAAAACTGTCATAAAAATCCTTTGCCATGCCCACATACTGTGCGCCCTGACCTGGGAATATAACTGCTGTCTTACCCATTTCTTTTACCGCCTTTATTATATTTTGTAATTGATTTACATTCGCATATCATTGATGTCTGTCTGTACTGGATTTTATCAACCATCTCCTATGCTACATCCAGAAGCCAAGTCAGCTATCCCTTATTATAGAACAGGGCTCCGCAAATCGCAAGGTCAAGAATTAATACTGCGTTAATACTTCAGCTTGCTCCGCACTTCGTGCTCCCGCAATCTGCCGCGCTTCATTCACCCTCCGGCCTGTCAGCCTCCGTGTTTCATGTACCGCTTAACCGCCAAATGATGCCGGATTTTTTCGAGCGAGCTCGAAAATCCGGCATCGCTTGGCGGTGTATTAACGCATAAAAAAAGCACATGCCATCAAGCCCCACGGCTCAAAGCATCTGCTGTAAATCAACTCTCATATAATATATATAACCTTGGATGGTCAGTCAGGACTCATGTCCTGGCTGGCTACCAAAGTTATGTCATGTCCGATACATGACAACTTTGAATAACAAATGTATTCAAAACAGTCCAATCTGTTCAGTTAGCAATATTACTCCTCAACACCCTTGCTCTTAAGGTAGTTAAGTACGTCCTCAAATGTAGCTACGTCATCGAGCTCCTCAGCAGGGATCTCAACATCGAACTCATCCTCAAGCTTCATAACGATCTCGTAAAGATCAAGTGAATCAACACCAAGATCATCCTTGAAGTTTGTGTCAAGCTTCATCTCGTCCTGTGAAACTCCTAACTGCTCCTCGAATATTGCCTTAACCTTATCAAACATGTTCTAATCCTCCTAAACTATAGTAAATGTTACCATTATCCTCACGGACGCTTATACTATAACCTAAGGCTACAGTAAAGTCAACACGAAGATTTTCATTGTTTTTTCGCTTATTTTTCAGCGTCAGACTTGATCGCACCTGTCTCATATATGAACTTAACTGTGCTCTTTGTACCATCGATCGTACCTGTGAAACTTGTGTAAGTTGTATCGTCTGAGAAGAGTGCCTCTATATAATCAATGTCTGCCTGATAGTTGCCTGCAAACAGCTTTGTGATCTTCTTGATACCCTCTTCGTTGAACTGCTTCATTCCATCGCTGAGAGTCTTTGAACCTGTTACAAGCTCCTTTGCTCCGTCATCCAGAGTCTTGCTTCCGCTGTCAAGCTGTGATGCTCCATCACTGAGGGTCTTTGCTCCTGCTGCGATCTGGCCTGCACTTGAATCAAGAGTTCCTGCCGCCGTCTTTAACTGGCTGCTTCCATTTGCCAGTGTTAAGCTTCCCTGATACAGTGTGTTCATATTTGTTGATATTGTAGCTGCTCCATCGCTGAGAGTCTTTGTACCCTTCTTGAGTGCTGCTGCACCTCTTGAGAGATCTCCGGTTCCCTTTGCGATTGCCTTGACACCTGCATATGCGGAATCGATTCCTGTTGAAATGCTTGAAGCACCGTCACTGATGGTCTTGAGTCCTGTTGACAACTCGCCCATCTTGGTATCCAGTGTCTCAGCACCCTGCTGTAATGCTGTTATCTGTGCTGTTGTCTCCTCTGAAGTCAAAGTAGCTGTGAGGGTCGTTCCTATCTGATCGATCGCATTGAGAGCACCCTTTGCCTTTGCAAGGCCTGTGTACTGTGCAAAATATGCATCGTATGTTCCATCGCCCTTTGCCGCATCCAGAGTAGTCTTACCTAATGCAAGTGCTCCTTCAAGCTGTGACATAGCCGCATCTATTCCGGCCTCGCTTGTTATGGAACCGCCGAGCTGGCTGTATACATTTGACTGAGCCTGGCTTACGATCTGTGATGGCATTCCTGTCAGCATGGTGATCAATGTGTTCACACCATTATTGAGCTCTGTAGCGCCCTTTGCAAGTGCCTGTGAACCTGCATATGCATTGCTTGCTCCTGATGCCAGTGAGCTTGCGCCCTTGGAAAGTCCAGGATTGCTGTCCGTTCCCTCAAAGCCTGCCTGAAGTTCATTTGCACCCTTGTTTAACTTATCAGCACCACTCTTGAGTGTGCCAACACTTGTATCTACTGTCTTAGCTCCAGTTGCCAGTGTCTTAGCTCCGTCATTAAGTGCTGAAGAACCATCCTTTATGGACTTGATTCCATCGTCCAGGGTTCCCATGGCTGTTGATATCTGTGAAGTACCATCTGCCAGCTGGCTTGTATATGTCTCAAGTGAAGCTGCACCGTCTGCCAGTGTGTCAGCACCCTTCTTTAATGAGTAAGTACCATCCTTCAGAGTCTCCAGACCATTTGTGATCTTTCCTGAACCCTCCTCGAGCTGATCTGCAGAATCACCGAGCTGATCCACACTGTCTGTGAGTGAGCTGACATCAGCCTTGTCCTTAACCTCGTCTATGGCATCCTCTGCGCTTGATCCAAGAAGGTCACTTGCTGCAACCGTCATGGTCATTGAGAGCTCGAAGTCTGTGACATCCGCTGTAACCTCAACATAATCAGGTACATCTATGTTATCAAGTGCTGTCTCTATCTTGCTGTCATTTATACCATCCTGTAAGCACTGCTTGAATCCAGGAACTGCATATCCGACTACGATCTGGTTGCTTCCCTCTGAGATGACCTTACCATTCTCAACCTGAACGTTTGAGAACTTATCTACAGGAAGGATCATTCCTGAGAGCATTACAAATGGTGAGATGACCTCTGTATTCTTGCTGTCCACTGTGACTGTCTTCTTGGTGTTGTTGGTATAATCAAATCTGATGGTGACCTTACCGCTCTTGCCTGCAAGCTCTGAAGGCTCTATCTCCTCGCCGTCAAGCTTGTATGTTATCTTTACATCTACAGGGAGCTCCTCATTTGACTTGCCCTGATAGTAGATATCTGATCCATTTGCAGCCCATGTTATAGTGCCATCGCCGTTGTCCTTGTATTCCTCATAGCCCTTCACGTTCTGGATGTCTGTGAGGTTTGTCTTGTCGTTGAGTCCCTCTGCACCGTCTGAGTTCTTCAGCCATGTGCTGACTGTAACGTCATTTGCATTTCCATTTGCATCGGCAAGGACATATACTGTCTCTTCCTTGTCTGCGTCAGATGCGCCATCCTTGGATATCTCAGATGTAAGTGCATCCTGAAGTGTGTCTGACTCGCTCTCGGTTGTAGCCTCGGCCTTGTCTGAGGATGAGCTGTCATTTGTATCTCCGCATCCTGTTGCCAGTGATGCCATCATAACTGCTGATAATGCAACGCATATATATTTCTTCCATTTGATCATATTATTACCTCTTTTCATAGATTACAAAAGTTCCGTAGTTACATCTGTTTATAACTGCTATGCCTGAGTGGCTGCAGTGTCCTCATCGCTAACCTTCGCTGATGGTCCATCCATCAGGTTCTTCCTGTATCTGAACATGATGACCTTATCGAAGAGCATCAGTGCTGATGGAAGCATCAGGATAACTGCACACATACTTATGAGTGCTCCACGAGCCATAAGTGTACACAGCGCGCTGATCATATCTATATCTGAGTAAAGACCTACGCCAAATGTTGCAGCGAAGAATGAAAGTGCGCTGACAACTATGGACTGTACTGACTCCTGGCATGCTGTTGCCACGGCGTCAAACTTTCTGTATCCGTTCAGTCTGTTTCTCTTGTACTTCGTTGTCATCAGTATGGCGTAATCAACCGTCGCGCCGAGCTGGATAGTACCGATAACTATTGAAGCTATGAACGGTATCTCTGTTCCGGTGAAGCAAGGGATACCCATATTGATGAATATCGCAAACTCTATGACTGCCACAAGTACGATTGGCAGTGATATTGAACCGAATACACAGAGGATGATAATGAATATCGCTCCGATGGATACTGTACTTACAGATGCGAAATCCTTATCTGTTATAGTGATAAGATCCTTTGTACAAGGAGCCTCACCAACCAGCATGTTCTTCTCGTTGTATGAATCGATGGTATTATTGATCTCTGTACACTGATTGTTAACCTCATCTGAAGCAACCTCATACTCTGATCCGACGAGTATCAACTGCCAGTCATCGCTCTTGAGCGCCTCTGTGACATCTGAAGGTATGAAGTCGGTTGGAATACCTGCTCCAATGATGCTGTCAAGTCCGAGACAGAACTTAACTCCATCGATGTTCTCGATATCTGACATCATGTTTCTTGTGTCCTTGTCACTCTGATCATTTGTGACAAGTATCATATGTGTTGAATTCATGTTGAATACCTCAGCCAGCTCTGTGTTGGCCTGAACACTCTCCAGACTGTCTGGAAGTGATGAATCCAGCTTGTAATAAACCTTTGTATGATTGTATCCGTATATTGCAGGGATCAGGATGATCACGAACAATACAAGGAATACTTTGTAGTGCTTAGCTATGAATTTTCCTACTCCCTTGAACTCTGGAAGTATTACTCTGTGTGTTGTCTTCTCTATCGCCTTGTCAAATACAAGGATGAGTGATGGAAGTATCGTTACACATGCGATAACTCCGAGTACGACACCCTTTGCCATGACGATACCAAGGTCAAGTCCGAGGGTAAAGCTCATGAAGCACAGTGCAACGAATCCGGCAACTGTTGTTATGGAACTTCCCACAACTGATGATATTGTCTCTGCGATGGCGTGTGCCATAGCCTCTTTCTTATCCGTGTATTCCTTCTGCTGTGCCTTGTAGCTGTGCCACAGGAATATGGAGTAATCCATTGTAACTCCGAGCTGAAGTACCGCAGCCAGCGCCTTTGTTATGTATGATACCTGACCCATGAAGATATTTGATCCAAGGTTGTACACGATCGCCATTCCTATACTTGCAAGGAAGAGTACCGGGATCATGATAGAGTCCATTGTGATCGCCAGGATGATACTACTCAGGATAACCGCTATAAGTACGTATATCGGGGTTTCCTTCTCTGACAGCTTCTTGGTATCGACGACAACCGCTGACATACCGGACAGGAAGCACTGCTTGTTTGATATGCTTCTTATCTCCTCGATGGCATCCATTGTGCCGTCCGCCGATGTGGTATCATCAAATATGATGGCCATCATGGTGGCATTCTTTTCGTCATTGTTAAATGCATCATAAAGGCTTTCAGGAAGCATATCCTTTGGTACTGACAGGTCTGCAAAGCTGTCATACCATATAACCTTTGATACATGGTCTACTTTTTCAATCTTTGATTTCAGTGCGGATACATCTTTGTCTTCCATCCCCTCTACCACATACAGTGAGAAGGCTCCTGTACCGAACTGGTCAACCAGTATATCCTGACCTTCCATGGTCTCGATATCCTTCGGAAGATATGACAGAATATCGTAGTTTACCCTGGTCTTGATATAACCGTATGCCGCTGGTATGAGAAGAACTAAGCTGAGAATCAGTATTACGACCCTCGCACTTACTATCTTTTCTCCTAGTTTTAACATAGCCATAACATCTCCTTTTTCTATTCTGTGGTGGATTATACAACCTGATATTTCTTAAATAAACTACCCAAAATACGAAAACGTTTACATTTTGTTACAAATATGCTAATCTGTAACAAACGTTTGAACACATATTCAAAATTGATTATAAACAAATTATAAACTGAGGGAGGTTTGGGAAAGTGCCTAATCCAAGCGAGGAAAAGACTGAAGATAAAATTATCAAAAGCTTCAAAAAGCTTGTAAACGAATATTCCTTTGATAAGATCACTGTCACGATGATCGCTGAAGACGTTGGAATATCAAGACCTATATTCTACAGACATTTTAAAGACAAATATGAGCTGATGGATTACATGCTCTACAATGAGGTGACCAAGGAACTGGAGGTACTGCTTGAGCACAACATGATCCTTGAGGCCATAAAATATCTCTTCACACACATTATTAATGAAGCGAAGCTTTACAGAAAGCTTTTTGAGACAACCGGGCAGAACAGCTTTGAGCAGGTCATGATCGAACAGTTCACCAGTTTCTTCAAGGAACACCTGAAGATATTTGACACTGATCAGATTCCTGACAATCCTATGCTGTCTCCTCTTATTATATGTAAGTATCTGGTAATGGGTCTCACCGTTGCCATCAAGGGATACCTGAACAGCCCGGAGATCACGAGTATCAACGTGGATCAGGCTGTGGAGGCTTATTACTTCCTGGTGTCACACTCCATATTCGAACTTACCAAGGAGAATTTCCGGCCGAAGCTGTTCCAGGCGGTGGATCGAAATTACATTACGCTGCCTTCCAAGAATTAACTGCCGGACGCCCATGGGTGCTGAGACGGACGCCCATAGGTGCTGACGAGGGATTGTGCCCATCCGGGAAAGCGCAAAAAGCCTACACGGTGGTGTAGGCTTTTTATTATGCTTTCCCGGAGGTAATCTACTTTTTCGTTAACACCTATGGGCTGGTTTTTTATAACATTAAATTACACTATATGTCATTTAATATTTTCATAATTATACAATTCCTCCTTATTCCTTCTTTTCCGTTTACTTCTATGTTTTCGCTACATGATGCATTCTGATTTTACTTCCGGCAGTTATTGGAAGCATGTGGAATTACAAAACTTAAAAATACAGGTTGCCAGTTACATATACATACGTCCTTATACCTCTTATCATTTAGCCTCTGACTGTAATCTGGCTTGATATATCTCGTTATTTCGGATGATCTCGTCAGCGGTGCACGGCATGTAGTTGTTGATCATGCAGCCTACATTGTAAGCACGTCCCTGGCCGGTCATGAATCTGTACACTTCAGGACTGCTCTTGTGGATATGTCCATAGAAATGGTATGCCCCGCTTTTCTTCTTATTCCACTCAGCTATCGGAAAGTGACACATAACTATCAGCTTACCTCTGTCGCTCACATAGTCCATCTTCTGTATATCGTCGAAGTAGGACTGCAGCTTCTCACTTCCCATTATTACCTGATCGTGATTGCCAAGGATGAGGCGCTTGTGTCCTTTAAGTCTTGCAAGGATCGGCTCCGGATCTTTCAATTTAAAGCAGAAATCCCCGAGAATATACACTGTATCATTCTTTCCTACCCTGCTGTTCCAGTTATGTATCATTCCATCAGCCATATCATCCACATCTGTAAATGGTCTCTCATCAAATTTTATAGCATTTGCATGTCCAAAATGAAGATCTGACGTATAAAATATCATACAATATCACCTCTCATTCCTACTCAGCGTACCATGTAAATATATGCAGCAGCCTGGATAATTTTCTATGTCTGGCTGCTGCCATGATATAACATAACCCGTCAAACATTCACCGTGTTATCTCTTATGATCACCTATATCAGGCTATCGCCTTCCGCCTGCTTCATGTCATTATAAAACCATCTTCTAAGCGTGCATATATCCCTCGGAACATTTGCGGGATCCTCTGTATCGTGAAGCTTTCTCACCCACGCATAGTACTCATTTGCAAGAGGGGTGGTGAGTGCCGATGTCTTCTTGATATATCCGTTTCTGATAGCCTCATGGGATATTGTCCTCATAAACTTCCAGAAATTGTAGTATGCAAGCTTGAGCTTTGTCATATATCCGGCGCTGTCCTCGATGACAAACCCCTCTATGACTCTGCCGTTATACTCGTAATCATCCTCAAGGATATCATAATACCAGTCATAGAACTCCTGCCAGGTTGCAAGCTCGCAAGCCTTCTTCTTTGGTGTCAGGCCGAACCGGTGGGCTGTATCACACATCGCATCGTAATCATACTTTGCATAGTTTATCTGGTTGTAAACTATATCAAGCAGATACAGATTGCTCTCCGGGTACTCTATGATGTGAGGATCATGCTTCATATCAACACACTCAAATACAAATGTCACATTATTGTCCTTCGCAAACCGCTTCATATTCTCTATATTCTCCAGTGTCACCTTCTCATATATCATATCCTTCAGCCAGCCGGCGAATGGTCCCTCTATGGTGGATTTGCTCGCTATCAACAAATCGTCGTTGTACTCATCGTAGCTCACGAGTCCCGGGAAACCGTTCTCCTTGACATAGGCAGTCACCGGAAACTGCAGCTTATTCTGCAGCATATCAAACTTTGTCTCAGGGCGCTCATTGATATTAAAGAACTTGTCATACGCCCTCGCTGCGACTCTTCCCTTGAATGTGTCAATGTACAAGCCCCTTGCTCTTGTGGTCTGCTCATCCCACACCCTGTCATTGAATGCCTTGCTCGTGAAGTTGAATGACGAAATATTGCCAAATGTCTTCTCCTGTATGTACCTGTTCCCCCGCAAGGAGATGATCACATCTGCAACAGAGCTTGTGGTAACGGTCTGTTCCTCCTGTATCTCAGGTGCCTTGAACACATCATTGTGGATCTCCACCTCATGGATTCCATCAGCATCCACCCGAACGCATCTGAGTTCCCCGCCATACTCGACTCTGCCCTCAAGGTTGAACACTCTGTCATTCACCCGCACCGGGAGCAGCTTGGTGTTCCTGTGTCCATGGATCTGATAGTAATTCGCCGGCATCTTCCCGTAGAATGTCTCTGCGATCTTCTCGAAATCATTGTAAGCTCCGACTCCATGTATCATCTGATCAGTTGCCACAAATGTGAGATTGTCGGGAATCACACTGAGTCCCGCATGGGTCACCAGATATACATTATCACCGTAGCTATAGTAAGCACACTGTCCAAACCTTCTGTAAAGCTTCCGCACCTCCTTCTTGTCGATTCCGGAAGCATCGAGGATTGGTCTTGTCACAAGCTCAAACTCCTTCGACCTGCCGGTGCAGTCATTTGCCCACAGCCACAGCCATCTCTCGTGATTGCCCTCAAGCATGAGAACATTCTTCCTGTCCATGATAGATATCAGGAAATTTACAACCTCCGCATTCTCCACGCCTCTGTCGATATAATCACCTGTAAATATATAGAACTCATCATCATTTATACCGCCATTGTCATCCAGATACTTCATCAGCGCTGTATAGCATCCGTGAACGTCCCCGATGTGATGGATCCTCTTATACTGGGAGAAATCCCTCTTCTTCATCCAGATGCTGTCAAGCTCGTCCGGCTTTATGACCGTGATTCCCGAAGGGATCTTTTGTGTGGCAAAGCGGGAGTACATCTTGTCAATAACGTCATCTGATACCCTCTTGAACTCCTCCCTCCCGGCATTTCTTCTCTTCACCTCTTCTATAGGTATATCTGTAAAATCTACACAATACATTCTGTATCTGTACGTCTCACACATATTCTTATATCTGTTTATCTCCGAAGTCTTGGAATTCGTGGCATCTACCACCGTAAATTCGCCCTTCTGCATGCGGATCTCAAGAAGGCTGAACAATGTCTTCCACACCGTACCATCATTGTTCTGACTGATTCCTCTCGTACCATCCACCTGCAGCACCGGACTCTGACAAAGCAGTCTGATGTCGTCCGCTGAAAGTGTGTATGGTTTTAATCCATTCTGCTCGATCCATGTAGATTTGCCACAACCGGCAGATCCCCTAAGCAAAAGCAATACTCTCATATTCTATCTGCCTCCTTCTTTACAATACTATTTTGTCCAATATACCCTATCTCCCTATATTTTTCACCCAACCTGTAGTTTAATCTATCTGTTTTCTAAATTGTGTTTCTTGGATCGTTACAAAGTCATGGACAAACATAGAATTCGGCTCGCCGCAGATTTAGACGATAACACGGGCAAGCAATTCCATTTTCAATCCATTTTCTGTGCAAGCATTACTCTTGCAAATAAAAAAGCTCCCCGGCAAATGATTCTTTCAATAACATCATTCGTCCAAAGGAACTTTTTTATATTTTTATGTCATATATCTTTGTCTTGTATATCTTTGTCTTGTATATCTTTGTCTTCCGGCCATCAGGCACGAACAAGCACCATCGCACTCATCTTCGGAGCTTTGATCGTGAGTACGTTGTGCTCCACCATGAAATCCTGTGGCTCCAGTGTATAGCCCTCTTCATTTGTCAGCATGACTCTTCTGAGGATCGAATGGTTGTACACTCCGATCTGACGGATATGAAGCTTCAGATCCACATCCTCATAGTTGGTGTTCATGATGACTACCACCTGCTTGTTGTCAGTAAATCTTCCATAGCAGAGTATCTTGTGTCCGCCGTGGAGATATAATACAGAGCCAGACTTAAGTGCCTCGTAGGACTTGTGTATTCTTATCATATCCTTGTGGAACTGTATAAGCTCCTTGTCCTCGTGGCCCCACGGATAAGTCCTTCTATTATCAGGATCTGTCCATCCGCACACACCAGCCTCATCTCCATAGTATATGGTAGGAGCTCCCGGCCACGTCATCTGGAATACGACAGCCTGTCTGAATATACCCTTGTCCACGCCCTGATCAGCAGCATCCGCTCCCATGGTGTGAAGACGTCCGACCTTTCTGTTGGTTCTCGTAAGGAATCTGGAATGGTCGTGGTTGGACAGCTCATTCATGGACACGTCTATCGATGGTCTCAGGAATCTGGACATGTGATAGTTCATCGCGCCCTTGAACGCGTCATAATTACCCAGAAGGTCACCGCGGAACTCGTCGCTGTGCTTCTCAACACCGCAGAGGAACCATGTGATAGGCTCCATGAACGCATCGTAGTTCATGACAGTATCCCACTGATCTCCCTTCAGCCAGCTCTTTGGATCACCATAGTGCTCAGCCAGAATTATCGCATTCGGATTTGCCTCTTTAACATTTCTCCTGAACTCCCGCCAGAACTGGTGGTTGTACTCTGGGGAATGTCCCAGATCCGCAGCCACGTCAAGTCGCCATCCATCTGCATTATACGGAGGTGACACCCATTTCCTTGCTATCTTCATGATGTACTCAACCAGCTTCGGCGAATCCTCGTAGTTGAGCTTTGGCAGGGTGTCATGACCCCACCAGCCATCATATGTTGTATTGTATGGCCATGCATTGTCATTGTAGAACTTGAAGAAAGTGTTGTAAGGGCTGTCCTTCGATACAAACGCACCCTTCTCGTAGCCCTCCTGATTCTCGTATATACACTCCCTGTCCATCCATTTGTTGAATGAACCACAGTGGTTGAACACGCCATCCAGGATGACCTTCATGCCACGCTTGTGTATCTCCTCAACCAGCTCGGCAAAGAGCTGATTGCTGGCCTCAAGATTCTTTTTATTTGTAACTCTGTTGATATATCTCGACGACTGCTTGTTCTCAAGGCATCCGCCCGGAAGGCAGTCACCCTCATCGTCAACTATTCTTCCATAGTGTGGATCAACGTAGTCGTAATCCTGTATATCATACTTATGGTTGGATGGTGATACGAATATAGGGTTCAGATATATTACATCCACTCCCAGATCCTGCAGATAATCAAGCTTATCCTTGACACCCTGGAGATCTCCGCCATAGAAACGTCCCACATCCATGATGCTCGGCCTTTGATTCCAGTCCTTTACCTGAACTGAACCGGTACCTATATATGCGTACTCATTATCCAGCACATCATTGGAAGTATCCCCGTTGCAGAACCTGTCCACAAATATCTGATAAAATACCGCACCCTTTGCCCACTCCGGTACCTTGAATCCCGGACATATCTCAAAGTCGTACTCTCTGTCGTTCTGCTTCGTAGGTCCCAGCTTGTCATAAAAGCATGTGACCCTTCCCGAATGTATCTCAAAATGATATCTTATGAATGGCAGACCTCCAGGTATCGTTGCGGTATAAAAGTCAAATATTCTGTTGGAACTCTCCTTTGTCATCTGTATCTTTTCTTCATTATATATAAGGAACACTTCATCCACATTATCGGCTGTAGTCCTGAATCTGACATTCACATCCTGATCCACATCCGGCTCCTGTGGGCTGACATAATATTTGCTTCCGTCCGCAAACAGTCCGCCTTTATTTAGTATGGGCTTTACATTATATACATAATCATGTATCTTCTGCCCATTGGTCTTCTTTTCCACCATACAATAAAATCTCCCTTGCACATACTCTTTTTTATATTAATACTTTTCGGGAGATTAGGCAACAAGATAAAACATATATTAGCTGCAAATATACAGCAGGAATCGCCTCATATCAGACCATCCTGCCCAATTTCTGTTTTCACCAAAAGTAAAAGAGACAGTCACCGAACGACTGTCTCTTTTGGAGAAGGTATTTTGTTACTTTTATGGGGTGTAGCCAAAACTATATAATGTATTGGGGGTTACAAGTATTATTATATACAATTCCCGTCAAAAGTCTGCCCAAACATTTTTTTATTTGGCAAATGTCATTGTGCAATATCACAATACATTTCCTGAATATTACCTGATTTTTACTTTTTATTGTTCACATTAGACAAAACACCTGGCATTTTCTAAAAACCGCGTCTCTTCAGGTCACTCACAAGCTCCACATAAAATTCCCTCACATCAAATGTATCTATATTTTCCCTGTTCAGGTCTATCACGTCTCCGTGGGAGATTCCACGCCTGCCCTGAGGCTTCAGATATATGAAGTTTGAGCCCCATTTGAAAGATTCATATCCGACAAGTCCATCGTTCTCACCATCAAACTGCTTTACGAATGCGTTGGTGGTGTTGAGCGGGAAGCGTCCGCCGGAAGGCTTCTTCATACATGAACCCGTGCTCTGTATGTATACCCCCTGCGGATCAGGGAGCTCTCTGTTCAGGTTTTCACACGCTGATGCCGTGAGATCCGTCACCGCAGCTATGAAGTCCGGGTTTGTGTCACCCAGCTTCTTGAGTGCAGAATTGTAGGCATTTGCCACGGTCTGCTGCTGTTTCTCCGGTATCTTGCCCAGAAGATAATCCGCAAATTCGCATCCCCTATGCGGAGTGTTAATCGTTGTGAGTGATGCTACATAAGGGGCCATGCCGAGCTTCGATATGGCATATCTGCTGTCAAGGCCTCCCTTGGAATGGGCTATGATATTCACCTTCCCGCATCCTGTTTCCTTCAATATCTGCTGTATCCTGTCAGCTATCTCCCGTCCGGAGTCAGCCACAGATGCGGCGGACTGATGGTTTCCGTAGAATATGGTCGCACCATTCGCCTCAAGTGCCGCAGGGATCCTTCCCCAGTAATTCAGATACCTGAAATCCCTGAAGAACACTCCGTGTACCATGAGTATTGGATATCTGGTGGCGCAGACCCGGTCAGCCTGTCTTGCCTTATCCTTTATAATCTTCTCGTTCTCCAGAACCGTCTCACCTGATGCCAGACTTATCAGCTTGCCAAGGACTATCAGATGTACCACCGGAATCCAACCGCACAGTATACCGATCACTCTCCATTTGATACCGAGCTGCCTGGATGACACATATATCCTTATTATTCCAACCCAGAATGTGACCGCCAGCACAGTCACCGCCGTGAGTATGTACAGAACCCAGTTCTTCCACGTCCATGCCCTGGCATCTATCACATGCACCAACATTAGTATCAGCACAGCCACAGACATGACCGTTGCCGCCAGGAAAGAGTACAGATTCTCGCATCCCCTCTGACACCTTCTGATCCCACTCGACTGGATATTTTTCAGTCCGAGAAATGGCATAGCGGTCAGCAGTACATATACTGCTATGAACACCACAACTATAAGCGGCATGAGTGGTATATTCCACTCCGGACACCTTGCCAGCAGATATACATTTGCCAGCAGGAACGGTATCACCGCATTTATCCCTCTCTTTATTATCTTCATCCCTTGTTCTCCCTTCCGTCATATATCCAACATAAGCCAAATGCCCGCAAGAAAACTGCGGGCATCTGTATTGTCTTTATATATTACTGTTTGTCTGTCTGAGTCTCAGCTTTCTGCTCTGCAACAGCATTATCTGCTGCATTTACATTCTCTGCTGTACTCTGCTCTGCACCGTTGCTCTGAACATGTGCATCTGCATCCTTAGCATCGTCTCTATCGAACAGTGCTTCAAACTCAGCTCCTGTTATTCTCTCCTTCTCAAGAAGAAGCTTTGCAGACTTGTGAAGAACATCCACATTCTGCTCCAGAATCTCATAAGCCTCCCTGTAACACTCGTCAACGATCTGCTTAACCTCCTCATCTATGGCGGCGGCTATCTTTTCGCTGTATGGCTTGGTATGTCCAAGATTTTTCCCGAGGAATACCTCCTCCTGATCATCGCTCTCATAGTTGATAAATCCAAGATTTTCGGACATTCCATACTTCGTAACCATGGATCTTGCATAACCGCTGGCCATCTTGATATCCTGTGAAGCACCCGTGGTAAAATTGCCAAATATGATCTTCTCTGCAATTCTTCCGCCCATGCTAACTTTTATCTCGTTGAGCAAATGCGCTTTAGTAAGATATTCCTGATCACCCTGTGGAAGCGGCATGGTATATCCTCCGGCTCCGGTACCTGTAGGTATGATAGACACAATATGCACCGGGCCAACATATGGAAGGAGATGGAACAGTATCGCATGTCCCGACTCGTGATATGCCGTGATTTTACGATCCTCCTCGGAGACCACATGGCTCCTCTTCTCACCACCGACTCCAACCTTGATATATGATTTGTCGACATCTTCCTTATTGATATATTCCCTGCCGGCCTTCGCAGCAGAGATCGCAGCCTCATTCATCAGGTTCTCAAGATCAGCTCCCGAAAATCCGGCTGTTGTTCTGGAGATCTCGTTGAGATCAACATCTTCTGCCAGAGGCTTGTTCGCAACATGAAGCTTGAGGATTTCCTCTCTGCCCTTGATATCAGGAGGATTGACAGATATCTTTCTGTCAAAACGTCCCGGACGGAGGATCGCTTTATCCAGTATGTCCACACGGTTGGTAGCTGCAAGAACTATGATTCCCTCATTCGCTCCGAATCCATCCATCTCTACAAGGAGCTGGTTCAGAGTCTGCTCACGCTCGTCATGTCCACCGCCAAGTCCTGTACCTCTCTGTCTGGCAACGGCATCGATCTCATCTATAAATACGATACATGGTGCGTTCTTCTTTGCCTGTGCAAAAAGATCTCTCACTCTCGCTGCACCGACACCGACGAACATCTCCACGAAGTCTGATCCTGAAATACTGAAGAACGGAACCCCCGCCTCTCCTGCTATGGCCTTTGCCATGAGTGTCTTACCTGTTCCAGGAGGGCCGACAAGAAGAACTCCCTTCGGTATACGTGCACCGACCTTGATGAATCTGCCCGGGTTCTTGAGGAAGCACACTATCTCTTCGAGATCCTCTTTCTCCTCACTGAGACCGGCAACATCGTCAAATGTTATTTTCTTCTTATTATTTTTCTTATCTTCCTTCTCTTTCTCATCAGGCTCTGTCATTTTCGCCCTGCTCTTGCCAAAGTTCATCATCTGGCCTCCACCGCCCTGTGATGATCTCACGAACAGCAGCATGACAAAGAACATGACGATCATGACAAGGGCATACGGAATTATCACACTCCATATGCTCGTCTTCTCCACATCGTTCAGGCTGCATCTGGCAACGACCTTCTTATCGTCATCCGAGCTTACGGTCGCATTATACTTGTCCACACTTGCCTGATAGTCGTTATAAATCTTCACGACATCATTGACATCTGTGGAATAAAATGCAAGAGTCTTTCCGTTGGTGAACTGCACCTGAACTACCGCCGTAGGAATCTCTGCATTTGGCTGTATCGACAATGCCAATATCTTGCCATCATCCAAATCCTCTGTCAGATCTGTGTAACTGTAAGTGGTGGTCACTTCAATCTTGTCGCTCTGCATCCATCTGTTTATGAGGATGAAAGCAACTATCAGGATCAACAGATAGATTATCATTCCATTCCTGAATTTTCTCTTATCCATATTTTCCATGTATATGCTCCTTAATCAATATATTACTGCTCTATGACACCTATATATGGAAGGTTTCTGTACTTCTGGGCACAGTCAAGGCCGTATCCCACAACAAATCTGTCAGGGATCTCAAAACCTGTCATATACAGCTCAACCGGGATAACTCTTCTGTCCGGCTTGTCAAGCAGGGTCACAACCTCAAGGCTTGCAGGCTTTCTCTCGCCGAGAAGCTTCACAAGGTATGAAAGGGTTCTTCCCGAATCAAGAATGTCCTCCACGATGATTACATCCTTTCCCTCTATAGACTCATCAAGGTCCTTGTTCAGCTTGACAATACCTGATGACTTTGTTCCATCGCCATAGCTGCTCACAGACATGAAGTCCATGGTGACTGGACTCTTCATTCTCTTCGCAAGCTCACACATGAAGAACACGCTTCCCTTAAGGATTCCGATCAAATGTATCGTCTTTCCCTCATATGCCTTATCTATGGCTGCTGCCATCTCGCTTATTCTGTTTTCCACCTCACTGCTGCTGAGCATAACACCAATCTGTTCTTTCAACTCTGTTTCCTCCTGTTAAAATTCAACTCAATTATCTTTTGTGTATCTTCTGTCACTTTATAATTCTCGCCAATCCTAAGTCCCACGGCCCACACGACCTCCTGCCCGGATGTCACAAGTGGAATATGACGCCGCTTGTCCACCGGTATCTTACAGTCAGTATACAGACGGTTGAGCTTCTTTCTCGAGCCAGCAGAATTAACGACTATATAATCCCCGTTTTCAAATGTCCGCAACTGCAGACACTGTTTTATTTTACCATAATCAATAAACTTCGTACACTCTTTTTTTGCAAGATCAAGGGCTTCAGGTCTGTCGTAGATCCTGACCGTAAGCCTTCCCTCACACAGCTCATACTCACCATCACAGGTGATGTCTATGTCCATGCAGCCCGGCAGCCCGCCGTCATGACAGCTCTGGTCACCGGCGCGGTTCTCACCGCCGGCAAATACCAGTCTGCCGTACTCCAGCCACACCCTCGCACCGGCAGGAAGATTGATCCCCGCCCCGGTGTCAGCCGAGTACAGCTTCGTAACCTCCGACACATGGCTCATGCCGATATCCTTCAGGCCTCCGCACACCATTCCGATGAGCTTTCTTATGACAAGCTCCTGCACGAGCCTGTCCTGCTCCTTGAGAGCCGCCATGTCCAGCTCATATCTCCGGTCAGTGCTGTCTCCGGTCCAGCCACAGCCTTCACTTCTGACATCAATTCCCTGTCCCGTCAGGAAATCATCAACCAGTCCGGCAGCAAGCCGCTCGTAATCAGCCGCCATCATGGCCATCTGGCAAATGTGCTCCGTGGCCTGTCCATTTATCTCATTCATAAGAGGAAGTATCCTGTGTCTTATCTTGTTCCTGGTGTAATCATCCTCATTGTTGGTGACATCCGTACAGTATCTGATCCCCTGCCGGTCAAGATATTCCTCTATGTGGCTCCTGTCGCTCCCAAGAAGCGGTCTCACTATGTGATCCCTCACCGGGGCTATACCCTTTATGCCGCCCATTCCGGTTCCCCTCGCCATGTTGAACAGAACCGTCTCAGCCACATCGTTGCGGTTGTGGGCGACTGCGATCACACAGCCCTCATCCGCATACCTGGCACGCATCCTGTCAAATGCATCATATCTTGCATGGCGTCCGGCCTCCTCCACGGTCTGTCCGGCCTGCTCCGCAAGCTTCCTGACATCGATCCTGTAAGAGTCGCATGTGACACCATATTCACCACACAAAGTCTCAACGTAGCTCTGGTCATCATCCGCAGCCTCACCGCGTATCATGTGATTTATGTGTACAACGTGTATATCTATTCCCAGCTCCGCCCTGTGCCTTGCCAGCACCGTGAGCAGGCTCACCGAATCCGCGCCGCCGGACACACCGCACACGCAGTGACTTATACCATCAAACATATGGTATTTTCTTATATACTCAAGAACATCTTTTTCAAATACATCCATACATTTATCCTTCTGTAAATATCATAATTTCATATTATAGCATAGAGTTACTCAGGCTGCGCTACTTTTCTCAGATCCTGATATCACCGCCGCCATGACCGTCACGTCATCCCGAAGCGACACATCCCCCTGTCCTATCATGGCGCCCAGTATATCATCGACCATCCGTCTGCTGTCACCCACTCTTATTCCCTTGAGCACATCCTGCATGTGATCGGACACATCCATATCCGAGAGCCCATCGCTCACCATGACCACAGCATCCCCCGCCGCAAGTTTCACATCCGCCATGTCGCACTCGGCATCGTCCAGCACGCCCACAGGAAGAGTAGTGCTCGTTATCTGGCGGACCTCATTTCCATCATCGCCCGGGCGTATCACATAGGTCACCGACGCCCCCTGCTTGAAGCTCCTCATGGTGCCGTCGTACATGTCTATGACCACCATATCAAATGTCGTGAATATTCTGCCCTTATTTCTCCTGGACATACATCGATTGGCAAATGCAATGCTGTACTCTGGGGCAAATCCCGCCTCCAGCAGCTCCTCCATGGTGTCCAGCATCATGCAGCTCTCGCAGGAGGCCAGGCTTCCGCTTCCCATGCCGTCAGACAGCATCATCACCAGCCTGCCATCCTCATACTCCTTCACCGAGAAATTATCCCCCGACACCGGAGAGCCATATTTCTTTATCCTTCTGACATGGTAACGCCCCTTGTAACGCGCCGCCTCCTCGTACACGGCAGATCTGTACTCATCGAAGAAAAGGCTCGGCGAATCCATGCCCGCCCTTATATTCTTCCTGAAGTACCCACTCAGTACATCAGCCACCTGTCTTGACAGCACCATGCCCTGACCTGACGTTCTTCCCGCCACATAGTATCGGCTCCTGTTGCCACTGTCCATGGATGCCGTGACCCTGACCTCGTCCATCCCCAGCGATCTTATCTGCCCCAGCAGCTTTTCATCGGATATCTCCCTCGCCTCACCTATCAGATCTATCTGTCTCCTGAAGCCATCCACGAGCTCGCCGATCTGTCCCAGGCTTATCGCCGGCTCATCGCTCCCGGCAAATGTATAATCGAGCCGTCTGAACACATTTGCCATATCTTCTATCTTGCAGGCCGTGAGTCTGTTAATCTCCGCAGCGGCTGCCTGAAGACACGCCGGATCTGTCTCCTCGTCCATGGCGCCCAGCAGAGCACCAGGTATACACGCAAACAATACGACCGGAACGGCGATATTTATATAGTAAAATGCGATCTCCCGCCCAGAGCCGTTCCACAGCACTGTTCCATCCGCCACGGAGGCAAGAACGCACCCCAGAACATAGAACAGACTTGCAGACACCTTTCTTCTCCCGGTGAGTGCCCGGCCTATGAGCATGACCAGCGTCACAAGGAGCATCCACATGAGCCACCTGCTGTCATTCAGCTTGACCGACACAATGCTTCCCGCCACCGCCGCCATTCCGCATCCGTACACCGCTCCAGTTCTATACACCGCGTACAATATCAGAACCAGAGCTAGCATAAATGCCGGATTCACACCGTAGATATCCTCACCCGGAACAACCCACAGAACGACCGCCGCCAGCGCCATGAGGCTCACTATGCCCTGACTTATATTCCAGCTCTCATCCCTCTCCACATCCGAGGCATCCCCGCAGATATATGTATATAGAAGTCCAATCCCCGGTTTCAGTATCACACTTGCACACATGAATATCGCAGCCTCCACCACTCCATAAGCTGCAGCCATAAGCATGTTATCCGCATATACCACTATGTTTCCCATAAGCACGGCAGCCGACATGACGACGATCACCCTGACATACGAGCTGGAATTTCTGGAGTACACGATCTTCATAAGACACATCGCAAGTCCCAGCAGCACCAGATATTTCTCCGTCACCATCACACCGGAATACACAGGCCCCGGTATCATATACTCATATGCGTGCAACAGCCCTGCTATACCCATAGATCCGGCTGCGACTCCCGCCGCACACCCGATGCAGGTTATCATGTATCTCCCACACACCGCACAGGCCGCCACATACACAGCCAGAACCACCGGGGCTATCCCCCATACCATGCATAAGCCGCTGACCATACACAGAATAGCCACCGCCATCACTCCGACGAACCCATTTACCTTTTCTCTCATCAACATTTTCCCGCCTTCCTGTTCATAGTGACAAGAAGTATATCCGTCAAATGCGCAAAAAAATAGCGAATGCTGAAATCAGCATCCGCTATGTTCTGACTTTATTCCTCAGGCTTTACCACGATCTCGTCAGGATATATGAGACCGAGCTGTGATCTGGCCACATCCTCAACATACTCATCTGTCTGCATATATTTCTCACGCTCTTCAAGCTTCTTATAATCTTCCTTCGCACTGTCAAGCTGTTCCTGAAGCTCCGCCGCCTGAACCTGCAGGCTCTCCTTCTGTGCTTTCAGGCTCTGTGCTTTGTACAGTACAACCACTGCCAGCAATATCAGACAGCTCACAACCAGAACCATTCCAAGCTTCGTTGTGATCTTGTTATTCTTTTTTGACTTTGATCTGCCGACCGTCTTACTCATTAGAAACTCCCCATTCATTACTTTATTACTTGTCTTTTCTTGTAATAATATACAAAAAGTTCGTAGCCAAACGAACATATTGACATAATTTTACTATTTAAGACTAATTATGTCAACGCACTTTTCGCCGTCACATTTTCACATTTTTTGAATCTTGTTTTTTCTTACACAATATATGGTTTGCAATTTTCGAAGCAGCCCAATTTATAGTAAAAAATACAAGTAAAAAACTTGAAAAAAAACCTAAAAAAATATATAGTCTCAGATCTCCGTCACAGCATATGTAACTGACCGCCATAACTACTACACTTAATATCAACCAAAGTGTAATATCGCATATCCACGCCACCGCGCGGCTGTTCCTAAAGAGCTTTGAGATGAACCAGAACAGCGATCCCAGTACACCTGAGCACGCTCCGGCTGCAACACTTATCCCATATCCCCAGAGCTGCCCTGCCGCCATATCGCTCATCACTTGAACAACCCCTTTATAGAAAAAGCACCTTCCTTGTCACCCGAATATATCATGGAGTTGATATTTCCTGTGAGATCCAGTATTCCCTTGTCAAGGTCCAGATTTGTCGCCTGCATATTCTTGCCTATTATCTTGAGTTTCCCCTGCTCGGTCACCAGCAGAACCAGATCAGGATCTATGGATGTGACCTTGCTGATCCCTGTCATGGACAGACTGTTCCTGTTGTCCATGACCACCTTGTGGGTTTTTGCCTTATTAACTTCCCCCATGTTCAGAAACCTTCTCAAGCTATTTAATAAACTATATGAGCCCACAAAAAAAATATGCCGGAATACACTATGTATATTCCGGCATATTTTTACACATACTCAAACATATCCTTGGCATCTTCCTTTTTAGTGGAATCTGCAATCATTGTAACTCTGACCTTCACCGTCTTGTTGCCAAATTCTATCTCGATAACATCTCCAACCTTGACATCGGTTCCGGCCTTAGCCACTTTGTCGTTGACCATGACTCTTCCGGCATCGCATGCCTCGTTCGCCACGGTTCTTCTCTTGATGATTCTGGATACCTTAAGGTATTTATCAAGTCTCATATCAAACCCTTAAAGATTAGTTGATTGAATCCTTTAATGCCTTTCCAGCCTTGAACTTAGGTGCCTTTGAAGCAGCGATTGTCATTGTCTCGCCAGTTCTTGGGTTTCTACCCTCTCTAGCTGGTCTCTCTGATACCTCGAATGTACCAAATCCAACTAACTGAATCTTCTCACCTTTCTTTAACTCATCTGCTACAACGTCTGTGAAAGCCTTTAATGCTGCCTCAGCGTCCTTCTTTGATAATTCTGTCTTCTCAGCGATTGCTGCAACTAATTCTGTCTTATTCATTAGATAATTCCTCCTTTAAAAAATAAATGCTCTCTGTCATCCGCCTGCTACCCGCAAAAGCAGAAAACTCTGAGCTCAACATGTATAGTTATACCTAAAATGGTTATATTTGTCAAGGAAAATAAGGGATTTCGAGGCCGAAACCCCTTGATTTTACTCACTTTTTGCCAAATTCTTGCATTACCGGCTACCCTTCCATCTGTTTGCCCAGAAATGCCGCCGCGATCACCGCTGCTTTTTGCTCTATCTCACCTATTCTGTGTCCGCTGTCACGCACTATCACGATGACAGAGCCCACTGCATCGCCCTCTGATATAATGGTCTGCACCACCTGTCCATCGTAATCCAGGTCGTCTGTGGTTATGTGTATGAACTTCGCATCGCCTTTGCGGGCAACTATCGCTTTCCTGTCGTTTATCACGCTCTCAAGCTCACTGTGAAGCTCCTTGCCCATCAGCTCCTTCTTCGGCATTCCCGCCACCGCTATGACTGAATCCCGGTCCGTGATGGCAACCGGCAGTCCAAGGCTCTGGGATATTGCCTCCACATACTGCTGTGCAAATGCAGTCAGATCAGCCATGGGCGAATACTTCTTGAGAACTATCTCGCCCTCCTTGCCGGTAAATATCTCCAACGGGTCCCCCTCTCTTATCCTGAGGACCTTTCTTATCTCCTTCGGAACGACTATCCTTCCGAGATCGTCTATCCTTCTCACTATTCCTGTCGCCTTCATAAACAGTATTAACCCTCCATTGCATGTTAAATAATTGCTTTGGAGTTATTATGTGGAAAATCATCAAAATTATTCTTCCACGATCCCAGCCAGCGTCATCTTTAGATCCTCTGCGCTTATCGGCTTGGCTATGTATCCGTTCATGCCCACCTCAAAGGCTTTCTTACGGTCTTCGTTGAACGCATTTGCAGTCATAGCGATTATAGGTATATCCGCCAGGCGTCTGTCGTCCAGCTTTCGTATGATCATGGTTGCCTTGTAACCATCCATGTTCGGCATCTGTATATCCATGAGGATGAGATCGTAGTATCCCGGCTCCGCTTTCTCCAGCATGTCTATACACTGGATTCCGTCTGCGGCTCTGTCGACCTCCATGCCCGCACCGGCAAGTATCGTCATTGTTATCTCAGCGTTCAGATCGTTATCCTCCGCCAGGATTATCCTTCTGCCCTCAAATGAATAATCCTCGTTGCGCTTCTCTACCGAACCAGCATCCTCAACATTCTGGGATATACGATGCTCAAGTGTAACAGTAAATGTCGTACCCTTTCCCGGTTCACTCTGCACATCTATATCTCCCCCCATAAGGTCGACTATCTTCTTAACTATAGCCATGCCAAGTCCTGTTCCAAACTGTCCGCTCTCCGTGGATGTCTGTTCCCTGCTGAAATCCTCAAATATATGCTCCAGGAAATCCTCCGACATTCCAATTCCCGTGTCACTGACCACTGTGCGTATCCTCACATAACCATCCCTGTCGCATGGAAGCTCATCGATCTTCACCGCAACGCTGTCTCCTGGAAGAGAATACTTATATGCGTTGTTGATGATGTTCATGAGTATCTCTTTTATCTTCACTACATCACATAGAATATTGTTATGCTTCACATTCACATTCCATGTAAAGTCTATGTTCTTCTCCTTCATCTGACTTTCAAACAGCCAGTACACCGAATCAAGACTTTTAAGTGATATACTGCTCTCGTCCAGTTCTGTCTTGCCGCTCTCTATCCTTGCCATCTCCAATACATTGTTGATAAGGGACAGCAGATAATCACTTGATGATCTGATCTTGGCTATATAATCGCGCGCCTTGTCCTGGTCGGACAGGTTGTCATTCAGAAGGTCTGTGAAGCCTATTATCGCGTTCATAGGGGTTCTTATATCATGAGACATGGAGTTGAGGAACACCGTCTTAGCGTTGTTAGCCTTATTCGCCATATCCAGGGCATTCTCCAGCTCGTGGTTGGCCTTCTCGATAACCTCAAGCTTCTCAACCTTTCTAATATCCTCCATGCAGAGCTCTATATACACGAACATCGCCGAAAGCGTCAGTCCAGCCAGAACATAAGAACCACCCGCAACAATCTGCAACACTGAACATATAAGCGCAGGTATGAGTGCTATAGTTATGATGACGGCAGATCTTTTCTCTCTTCTGGTAATGGAATATACTATCGCACTGACGAGTGTCACAAATACATAGGTATATGGAAGTACCACCTGAAGTGCGAACAATGCTCCTCTGCGATACATGCCCGTATCATCCACGTAGAAAAGCCAGCCTGTCCACCACGAGACCACACACAGCACAATCATCAGAACAAGTGGAATACTGCGCAATGCCCGTATTATCTTTTTTTCCACAAATAATGAATTCTGTATGCTCTCGAAAAAATAAAACCATTCATATGTCACAAATGTCTCTGCGATCATGAATCCGCAATTCAACACAAAAACCACCGCGGCCGGCATACGCACCAGTCCTGCGTCAACCATTCTTACAGGTATATTTATTATCTGGAAAGCAATTACTCCGAATACAAAATGAGAAAACGATCTTATGATCTTATTATTTCTTTGATTAAGACATCTCACACCTATATAGAGCATGATTATCAGTATGGTGTATTCACACATCATCGTCTGCAAGTGCTGTGTCATATTTACCCCCCTTAGCGCAATACGCTGAATTCTCTGTTATGACTGCTCCATACCTCGTAGAGCATTTCCTCAAACTTTCCTATGTTCACCGGCTTGGACAGATATCCCTTCATCCTTGCCCTTGGTAGCATTGAACTCATCAACCAGATCGTCAAATATTGCCTGCTAGGGTTCCATTGTAGTAATGCCATATCTTCAGTGATACCGGATGATCTGGATCAAGATTCACCTTCTTCGCTGTATCGCCGTCTGAATCACCACAACCAGCAAGCATACTCACGGCCATAACAGCCGCCATCATTCTGGCAATAGTCCTCTTCTTCATCTCATAAATCTCTTCTATTTTCTCACACTACAATGATCTATTCAACACTCTTAAGAGCATTTACAGTTATCTTATACTGCTCACTGACCTTCTCATACAAAGCCTCATATCCATCAAGCTCTCTCCCCCTGAGCTTCTCTGTCAGATCCGAGCTCACTGTATACAGATTCTTAAGTCCAAGGTTCAGGCATATCCCCTTCAGTGTATGTGCTGCCCTGAATGCCTTCTCGGCATTCTTCTCCGCAAGAGCCTCTGTCAGTTCATTGTAGCTTCCATCATCTATAAACTTAAGTGCGAATCTCTGTATAAGGCTCTCACTGCCAAGTCTGCCAAGTACATCCTCAAAATCTGCTCCTATTGTATCATAACACTCTCTGATGTTCATATCTGGTTCTCCTTCTTCATCTCATATCTGCACACAAGCTCTTCAAATTCCTGTCTGGACTCCTTGAAGCACTCTATAAGTCTCGGTGAAAATGTTCCACACTCTCCATCAAGTATCATCTGATATGCCTTGCCCTTCTCTATAGCCTTCTTGTATACCCTGTCACTCACAAGAGCGTCATACACATCCGCTATGGACACAAGCTGTGCCGATATCGGTATATCCTCACCGGCCAGTCCGTCAGGATAGCCCTTTCCATCATATCTCTCATGATGGTGGCGGCATATCTCATAGCTGATCTTCTCGTATTCCTCACTCCACGTGCCTGCAATCTGTGTAAGTATCTCACAGCCCTTTGTCGTGTGGGTCTTCATATATTCAAACTCTTCATCTGTAAGCCTACCCGGCTTCAGGAGCACACTGTCCTTAATGGCTATCTTGCCTATGTCATGAAGTGGACTGGCTGCAACTATTACAGCTATCTTCTCCGGTGTAAGGCCGTACTCCGGATATTTCTCCGCAGCCTTCTCTGCAAGTATATTGGTAAATTCCTTTACCCTCTTGATATGCTCACCGCTCTCAAGATTTCTGTATTCAACAACCGTGCCTAAAACATCCACTATCTTCTCATTGGTCTCACGTATCTGCTCTGCCTGAGCCTGAAACAGTTTGTTCTTCTCCTCCAGCTCTCTTGTCTGCAGTCTGACTTTATCCTCCAGATGATTCTTGTACATGAACAGCTCGGCTGTGTTCTTGACTCTTCTCCTGACCGTAACACTGTCAAATGGCTTTCTTATGAAATCCGTAACACCCATCTCAAGACATTTCACCTCAACATCCCTTGCGGATTCAGCACTTATGACGATAACCGGTATCCTCTCCAGCAGACCATGCTCTCTCATATAATCCAGTACAGCGTATCCATCCACATTCGGCATGATGAGATCCAGCAGCATAGCAGTTATCCCCTCGCTATCCGTTTTCAGGATCTCTATCGTCTGTACACCATCTGATGCCTGCAGTACCTCGTACTCATCGCCAAGCGCAACCGCCAGAATCTCTCTGTTCAGTTCGATGTCATCAACAATCAAAACTTTTTCTCTCATTTGATCCACTCCTCAATGTAGTATTTTCACTTGCAACTGCTTTTGTATTTTCATATATTGGATCTTTTGTATAATTACGCAAAATCTTTGTAAATACCCGCATTAATTCTATTGTCTTTAACAAATATTGTCTATGGAATTAATTGACATTAATATGGATTTTTTCTCTCAAAATAGGTAAAATTGTCTTAAAAACAGAGCTTTATGTATTAATATATCAAAAATCTACACACCTAAAGGGGGGGTATTTTATGGATAATTTTGTTATACTACAGCAGATGGTTGCCATTGACAGAGCCCAGAACCGTTTTGAACTCCGAGCATCCATACAGACTCTGCTCCGTATCATCGGAAGTTGCACTTCGTCAGAACGAGTTTATATTTTTGACTGGGATGAGACTGACAACGTATTCCGCAACTCATATGAGTGGTGCGGTGACAATGTGCAGCCATGGATTGACAATCTTCAGTCCGTGGATTCCGCCGACATGCCTTACTGGCTGGAAGCATTTGAGCGCGGCGACAGTATGATCATAGATAACGTGGAGGATGTGAAGGATCTCATGCCTTCCGAGTATCAGCTTCTGGTCATGCAGGATATCCACTCTGAAATAGCATTTCCTATCTTCTATAAGGACCAGCTCAAAGGCTTTATCGGTGTGGACAATCCCCACATAGAGAGTTCGGAATCCTTTATAAGTCTGCTTGGGGTTGTGGGCGGTCATCTCGGAAATGTAAGGGAGACTCTCAGAATGACCGAGCTTCTTGAGCAGCGCAATAATTCTCTCGAAAAGAGCCTGTCGGATCTGAACCGTGAAAGGACGTTCATGTCTGTTCTGTGCACGGACTACATATCCGTCTACTGCGTGGATCTTCAGAATGATTCTCTCGAGCCTTTAAAGCTTGACCCAGCGGCAAATGCTGCCCACATACACGACATCAAAGCTGGGAAAACATTCTGCTACTCAGAGCTGATCGGACAGTATTACGAAAAATATGTCATCAAAGAATCTGCCCCGGACTTCACAGAAATCCTCAGCGCAGAGCATATACAGAATCATCTTGCCGCTCACCCTAAGCTTTCTTACAGATACCGGGTGACTCCGAACGCAGCGGGCCAGGAAAACTTTGAGGCTGAGATATTCCCTTTTTCAGCGGCTTCATCTTCAAGGGTGCTGATTGGCTTCAAGCAGATAGACGAGCTTGTGAGCTTTGAACAAAATTCGAGGAGGCAGCTCCAGGAGGCACTTGACGAGGCTAACCTGAACAATGAGATCATATCCGCCATAAGCAAGATCTACTTCTCAATATACAGGATAGATCTTACACAGGACATGTACGAGGAGGTGTCCAGCGATAACAAGGTACACAGACTTACAGGCCGCATGGGAAGAGCTTCCTCCAAGATGAAGGAGCTGTGTCACCGCTTCGTCGTTCCCGAATATCAGGACAAGATACTTGATTTCTTTGATCTGTCGACCATCGCAGAGCGTCTCCACACAGACGAGACCATAGCCATGGATTATCTTGCCAACGACGGCAACTGGCACTCGGCAAGATTTATTGTGAAGAAGCGAGATGCTCTTGGCAACGTGACCAACATACTGTATGCAACAAGGCTTATCAGCGAACAAAAGAGACGTGAACAGAGCTGGATGCTCCTGGCAGAGGAGGCCAACAAGGCAAACGAGGCAAAGTCCGAGTTTCTGTCCAAGATGGCTCACGACATAAGAACACCTCTAAATGCCGTAATGGGATTTGCCGACATAGCAAAGCGATCACTAGGCGATCCAAGCAAGATAGACGACTGTCTGGGCAAGCTCAGGACGTCCGGGGCTTATATAGAACAGCTCGTCAGCAACATCCTTGACATAACGAATCTGGAAAACGGCAGACAGCAGCTTAAGCCTTGTGAAACATCTGTATCCGAGCTGTGTCATACTCTGAACATGGTTTTCGATCAGGCTCTCATGAACGACGGACTCAATATAACCTTCAACTGTCACGATATATATCACGACTGCATCCTGGCCGATGGACTCAAGCTGAAACAGATCTACTCTAACCTGCTGTCTAACTCCATCAAGTTCACACCTGGTCATGGCGACGTTGGGTTTGAATTATATGAGGAGACTATACCGGGCTCCGATAAGATACGTCTCGTCGCCAGAATAAGCGACACGGGAATTGGAATAAAGCCTGAATATCAGGCGAGCATGTTCAACAAATTCTCCCGCGAGACAGACACCAGGATCAGCAAAGTGCGCGGAAGCGGTCTGGGGCTCGCCATAGTAAAGGAGCTTGTGGATCTAATGCAGGGTACCATCACAGTACAGAGCAATCCGGGTGGTGGAACTATCATCGAGGTAAGCATCGACGTCCCTTATATCATAAAGGATGATCTGTGGTCTGGACAATCCGGTGATAGCAGCGACGCAGAATCCCTGTGTGTAGGAATGCACCTTCTGGTGGCAGAGGATAACGAACTCAACTATGAGGTCGTGTCTAAACTTCTGGGTATGAATGGTATTTCCTGTGAGCGCGCTGAGGACGGCTCCGTGTGCGTTGCCATGTTCTCCACATCTGCTGCCGGAACCTACGACGGCATCCTTATGGATCTTCAGATGCCTGTGATGGATGGAATCTCGGCGTCCTACGCCATAAGAAAGCTTGAGCATCCGGATGCACAGAACATTCCTATCATCGCCATCACCGCCAACACATTTGCTAAAGATCTCGAAAGATGCCGTCTGGCGGGCATGAACGAACACCTGTCAAAGCCGCTGAACATAAGGCAGCTTATAAGCATCCTCTCAAAATTCAAGAAATAAAAAAGTCAAGAAATAAAAAAGTCCCTGTATGATATTTCAATCATACAGGGGCTTTGCCGTTATTACTTATTCATGATCGCATCTATAGACTTAATGCATGCACTCCTGAGGCCTGACTCCTCGAGGGATGCAACACCGCAGATGGTTGTTCCCGCAGGGGAACATACATTGTCCTTCAACACGCCGGGATGCTCCCCTGTCTCTAGCTGAAGTTTTGCTGAACCAAGTATCATCTGTGATATGAGTCTGTACGCAGTCTGTCTAGGCACACCATACTTAACCGCTGCATCCGCATATCCCTCTATGAACAGATCCACAAATGCAGGGCCACAGCCGGTTACTGCGCCTCCTATTCCCATGAGATTCGATGGAAGCTCCTCCACAATTCCCACAGCCGCGAACAGCTCTTTGATCTGTGTCCTTTCTTCCTCCTCAAGGGAATTCTGTGCCTCAAAGAGCATAACTCCCTCATATACCATTGCCGGAGTATTCGGCATCACAAACTGCACCCTCACCGAACTGTCAAAATACTCACTGTACTTCTTAAAATCCCAGCCAGCTGCCACCGACACAAGAGCCTTGCCGTGAAGTCTCTCTCCTATCTCAACGAGAACGTCATTGATCTGATAAGGCTTGCATGCCATGATGACCGTATCCACGGCATCCACCAGCTCTGCAAGTGTCTTACACGGAGTAAATCCATACTTCTCTGAGTTCTTCACCAGCTTGTCATAGTGTGGTGCATATGCATATACACTCTCAGCCGCTATCTTCCCTGAATTCACAAATCCTGCACAGAGTGCCTGTGCCATATTACCCATGCCTATGAAACCTAACCTCTCCATGATACATTCTCCTTCTTTCAAGCCTTTATATATTTTGTCTTTTATATCTGTCTTACTCAGCCATCCGGCGAAGCTTCTTTGCACGCTTCTCCTGATAGAGAAGTCTGTCGGCAGTTGCAAGCGCCTGGAACACATCCACATCCTTGTCATTATCTATGGTGCAGAACATGAACAATCCTCTGGTACCTTCAGAAACAGTCTCCATATATCTGTTGACCATCCCCGGACATCTGTCTGCAAATCCTCCGATTATGCCCTAGTGCAGCAGACTGCTTATAGTAGCCGCCACATCTTTATCTCCTATGAGAGATATGTTATTTATGCAGATAAAATCATTGACCTTTTTGCTCTTCACAAAGTCAAGGATGTTTACCTGTGAATATCTGTAATCTATGATATATATTTTGGAGTAGTGATCCACAAGAAATGGAATAAATGCATTTCCGTAGGACTCCTTCATTACTACACACGATGAACCGTCTGTCACCTTCGGGTTCTCTATCACTGCCATCGACGTGTCACCGCCCACAAATGTAGAATACATGGTTCCCTTATCCCATCCATTCACATCCATTATGACATTCCACTTCTGCTCCGAGCCATCCTCGTTCCAGTAGGTCATGTCATTTGTTCCTATCGGTTCGTAGGCGTATATCGTATCAGGATTATTCTTCATGTCAGAGTTCTGCAGGGTGCTGTAGAAGCTTCCGAGGAATCCCTTGAAGGTATCCGTCTTCCTCTTGTCACGTGGAATGGCCGTTATGCCCTTCGTCTTGCAGAAATCCTCATACGCATAGTACGCGCCATCCGCGGTCCAGTGGTGATCTGTCCTGAAGAATATATATTCATCCTTATGCGCCTTTAACGTGTCAAATATATCGACCGTCTTCACGCCATTCATCATGCCATAGTAATACTCTATCGCCTGTTTCTGATCGGAACCGCCAAGCTTATCCAGCTCGTCATCCGATAGCAGGACACCTGAATTGTTCGGCACAAGAATATCGTACACATTTGTCTGGCCCGAGAGCTGTGCCGCTGCATTGTTGATAGCATCTATATATTCTGTTGCGGAGTCCTGAACGAAATAGTACAGGCTGTACGCAGAACCATCCTTCACATACAGGTTGTCCTGAAGCTGCTTCTGGAACGCCTTGTCCATAGCCTTTGAATCTGGTGGATCGACCGTCTGGACCGAACCGCTCTCAGTTGTCGCATCCTGCTTGTTCTTCGATGTCAGACTCGCAGGAAGTCCTATCTCAGGATCCTCTGTCGTAACCTCCGTGGTACTCTCAGTTGTCGCCTTGCCTGCATCATCAGGAGTGGCGGTCACCGCACTCTTGTCCACATCAGGTATCTCATCGCCCTTGGCATTTCCTCCAACCACCTGCGTTCCGAGCTGTATTCCGTACAGCTTCTTAAGGCTCTGGTCAGCCGACACAAGCTTATCCCTCATAGGGTATGTGTCAGAATACCACAGTGACACGTCCTCGAAGTATGATCCGTCGAGGAATGACGTTATAGTGAATGACGGAAACTTTGCAAGCGTCCTCTTCTCCACCGTGGATTTCTTAGGTCTGACAAAAAACAGCAGACCAATAAATGCTCCTATCGCCATGACTGCGGCAAATATAAGAACACCCAGAGTTCTGAATTTCTTTAATTGTTGTCTCTGACTTCTGGTATATCTTCTCTTCATAAAAATCACCCATTAAAACTGGAAATACAGGAAAGGATTATAGCTTGCACCCACAAGCGCCAGCACTGAGATCACGAGCATAAGTACCGGTGTTATCATCTCAGTTACATTGAACACGTTGAATACAAGTGGGTTGACCTTTCCAACTTCTATAGCCCATTTTCTGAGTCTCTTGCCCAGATCCGTACACGCAATACATGCAAATATCAGGAAGAATATGTTCTTCACAAATATTGTTCCAAGTGCCATATTTGCAAATCCCGATGTTCCTATTCCAAACATTCCCGCAAGCACTGTTCCAAGCTCACGAAGGCTCTCAAATCTGAATATGGTCCATCCGAACAGGATAACGAGCAGCGTATATATTCGGGATGCCACAGGGCCGAGTCTTCCGCCCAGATAAAACTTCTCCAGAAGGAGAAAGCCCAGATAATAAATTCCCCAGAATATATAATTCCAGCTTGCTCCGTGCCACATTCCCGTGAGGAACCACACGATAGCCATGTTGCGGATGTACTTCGCTGTGCTGCATCTGTTGCCGCCAAGCGGTATATATACGTAATCCCTGAAGAATGAGCTGAGTGATATATGCCATCTCCTCCAGAAATTATTTACCGATGTAGCCATATATGGGTAGTTAAAGTTCTCATCATAGTGGAAACCTACCATCCTTCCCATTCCGATGGCCATGTCTGAGTATGCTGAGAAATCAAGGTATATCTGAAGCATATACGCTATCATTCCAATCCACATTCCAAGTGTCGTCTGAGCCTTGAGGCTCGCTACTCCCGCCGGGAGCAGGGTGTCGGCTATGCTGGCACAGGAATTGGCCAGTATCGCCTTCTTTGCCAGTCCGACTGAAAATCTTCTCAGTCCCATGTATATATCGTTCGCTGTTATCTCCCTGTTGTCTATCTGATCAGCAACGGTCTCATATCTGACGATAGGTCCCGCTATACACTGATGGAACAGACTTGAATACAGAAGGAGCTTCCAGTATTCTCTCTGTGGTCTGACTTCGTTCCTGTACACATCCACCACATATGATATGAGCTGGAATGTATAGAAAGAGATTCCTATTGGGAGAGCTATTCCAGGCACGGTCTTCGGCACGCCGAACACTGCCTTTATGTTGCCAAGGAAAAATCCCAGATACTTGAATATCGCAAGACAGCCAAGCATTATCACAAGGTCACACACAAGATAAAACTTCTCAGATCTCTTGGTATATCCGGCACGTGCCTCATCTATGCGAATGGCAAACAGCCAGCTCACCAGAGTCTCTCCCGCCAGGAGCAGAAGATATCTCGGGCCTCCCCAGGCATAGAACACCAGTGAAAATATCAGCAATACCTTATTGCGTTTCTCAGGGCTCACCGCAAAATATGCTATCAGGTTTGCAGTGAGAAAAACAAACAAAAATATTAAACTCGAAAAAACCATAAATATTCTCCCATCATGTCAATCGGCTGTATTATACTTCACAACAGTCAACAACACAATATTAATAATGATTAACTGTACGCTTCGGAATAGGCGCCTACAGATCGACCATCTGCACTTCCCTGTTCTTTGATATTCCGTTCACCATGAAGCTCACTCTGCCGTTACCGATCACGATATTTTTCTCCTCTGCACCTATATCAGTTCCCACACTGTTGATCACCTGTGTGTTGATATCCGAGTTGGAGAATTCCAGTCTGGCGGTGTGGGTGCTGTTACCCATGGCGTAGGCATCCTTGCCCTGTGCCACCACCTTGACGTAAGCGTACTGTATGCTGACGTCCGTATCGCCCTCACGGCAGCCTATACCATAACATTCATTTGCCCTGATGTTCATAGTAATATTGATATTCTTCATGGCAACCCTGCAGAACTTTCCATTCATGGTTCCTATGACTGCTGTCGAGATGGATGCCCCGGATATCTTGCCGGATATATTGTCAATAGCTATATCCGCGCTTCCGTTATATGAGCCTATGGATACACTCCTGGCGATTCCATTGTATATCTCCATGTCACAGTTCTCTATGTGAAGAGTGCAGTCGCTGTCCATGCAGCCTATCATCACACCCTCCTGACCTCTCTGATCTATCTCGTATCGTCCGTGTCCAATATATATATTACCGCCAAGGCCGGATCCTATTCCAATGCCCCTCATTCCGGTGGCCGTTATGGACAGCGTTCCATCCTGATTGAAATACAGATCTCCGTGTCTCGACGCAAAATCGTTTCCTATTCCAAAGTATCTGCCGCCCGCAAGTGTGATCCTCAGATCTCCATCTCCGGCAAGCTCGAGCTTTGACGACTCGGCTACCTGTATACCGCCTGTGCGCAGCTCATTGTCCCCGGTGAGGACTATCCTGACATCGCAGTTGTCTTCTATCTTTATACAAGGTATGCCCTTCTCTCCTCCAAGGCTTATGCTGTCCACCCTGAGCTCGCCTCTGAAGCCGTCTCCTATGGTTATCAGCATGTTGGACTTGAAGCCCGGTGTACCTGTCATGTTGACGTACCTGTACTGGTCATCTATCTTCTTGAAATCAAGCGCCGTATATTTGTTAAATGCAAGCTGAACCATCGATATCTCGTCTTCATCGGTTATGACATAGGTCTTCTTGCCATACTTTGTGATCTCGTTCTGATTGTACTGGACTATCTCGTTTATGATCCTCTTATCTATCTCGGCAATCGCCTCCGGTGAAGGCTTCGCCGTGTAGTAACCCTGAATGAGATCTGCGCCAAGTCTGATGACCTCCTTGAGTTCAACATCCAGCTCAACGCCCTCCGCCAGAGTGACGATATCATTGTCATGCGCAAATTCTATAATATCCTTAACAAAATGCTGCTTCTGCGGATCCTCATGTATATTTGTCATGAGCATCCTGTCTATCTTCACGTAACGCGGCATATATCTGAGAAGATTGTTGACATTTGAATAACCTGAGCCATAGTCATCTATGGCGGTCTCTATGTTCATCCTGCCGTACTTGTCCTTTATCTGATCCAGTAGCTGGTCGCTCATCTCAGCCTCCTCGGTGAATTCCACGACCACCTGTCCACCAAATTCCCTGAGTTTGCTCTCTATGACAGCGGTGTCCTCCTCCGACAGCCTGCAGCCCGGTATACTGTTAAAGAATATCTTTCTGCCCTCAAGTTCCTCTCGCTTGTCCTCAACGAGTCTCAACACATTGATAAATGTGGCTCTCTCCACATCGCTCAGACGTCCAAGTCTCTCAGCACTCTGTATTATGTCGAGAGGAGACATGTACTGCTCTCCTGCCGATCTCATGAGCACCTCATAGGCATAGATCTGACCTGTGCGGGCATTAACTATAGGCTGGAAATGATATGTGAGCAGATTCCTGTCAAGAATCTCCGTGGCAAGCTTGTCCTTCTCTATATCCTCCTGTGACAGCTCTGCATTTCTCGTGCTCTCAATGTACGCCTTCATCTTGGCATTGTTCTTGTTGCTTATGAGTGCGTTCACATAGTTGTCCAGAGCCTCCGCATTCGCAACCATCTGTCTGTCCACCGCATAGCATATCTCCATGACAAAATTGTCGCCATTTTTCCTGTTAAACTCCCTGGTACGGCTCTCCACACTCTTAACTATGGCGTCTGCGTGATCCTCCGCATCTCCCATCACCTGATATGCCACGATGAACTCATCGTTACACATTCTCATACATACGTCTGATTTCTCAAGGGATGCCGAGATCATTCTGGCAAGTGCCTGTATGGCCTCGTCCCCGACCTTTCTGCCGAGACTTGCATTTATCTGTCCCAGTCCCTTTATATCTATAGCCAGCAGCTCAATGCTCCTGCCATGTGCAACGGCATCGTTACACATATCCCTGCACCTCGCCATAAATCCGTTATAATTGTACACTCCGGTCAGATCATCACGGATCTGCGATGCATTGACCTTGTCCAGAAGCTTCTGAAGACTCGCCTGTCTGTAGAACGCCTCCATGCCCTGCATGATCTGCTTGATCCATGTGCTATATGAAATATCGTACGCCCTGCACTCGCTTCCATAGCTCACAACCGCATATCCAAAACATCTGTCGTCGAAATTGAGTGGAGTGAATATGTAAGCCTCAGGTCTATCCCTGTCTGCATCCAGCTCAGGTATCAGTCTGGACACGTCAAAACAGTCATCGAAATCTATCGCACCGTCTCCATCACCGCAGCTTCTGATGACCCTGTATATATTCTTCGTGTATCCGACTCTCAGTGCATTTGACCCCATCATGACCTCAGGAAACTTCCAATATTCATTCAGGCAGAGACTGAAACTGCTCATGTTGCCATCCGTGTGGGCATACTGGAATATGGTATTGTAGAATTCCCTGTAATCTCTCTGGGATAACAGATCCTCCATCATATGGTTATAGTATGAACCATAGCTTCCCGGCTGAGCGTTCATATCCCATGCCGTCACGTCTCTCTTTCCCGGCTTCTCCGTACACTGCTCACATCCACAGCTTTTTCCCCAGTGTATAGACGCACTGCTCCTATAGTTCTCCAGAGATCTTCCGTTTATCTCTGCGTCTATCCATTTTGCGGCGTACTCGCCGTCAACCTTTGCAGGTATATCAACCGATGTCAGCGGTATGACTCTGTCATCGCTCGTCTCCGCAGCGTCATATCCCGTTATCGCTATATCCTCAGGGACCCTCACGCCTCTCTGTTCCAGCTCAGCCGCCAGCCCCAGTGCCATGTGATCACTGGCACACACCACAGCCTGTGGAAGTCTGTCTCTGTTCTCTGTTATCTCCATTGCGGTCTGGCGTCCTGAGTCAAACCAGTTATTGCCATAGTAAACCGACGATTCATCCACATCGATACCATGACTCTTCATGCTGTCAAAGAATCCCTGCTTCTTCAGCTCGGAATTGGCAGTATTCTCCCAGCCATCAAGCAGCACTATATCACGGTATCCGTGCTCTTCTATGAGATGATCCGTAAGCCCGCATATATTCTTTCTGTGATCAATATTTATGGATTTATATCCTTCTATCTCGTCGCCGACTATCAGTACCGGGCCATCAAACTCATGCTCCACACGCCACCGGAGTCCCTCCTCTGTTCCCGGCGTCCTGATCCTGTCAGTACATATGACCACCGCATCATATTTGTCAAATTCTATCAGGTTGAATATGTTGGCGTCCCCCACTTCTCTGCTAGCTGTATCCTGATACTTCAGATACATTGAGAACACGCACACATCATAATCAAGCTGAAATGCCTTCTCAAAAAACCCCGAGAGGAATCTACCCTGGGTGTACTCATCAGCCTGGGCTGTCAGTACCGCAATCCTCTTCCTTGTCATAACATATACACCCTTTACCCTTTTAAATTTTACCCCCTGGGCACCATATCCACCAAATAACATGCCCATAATTAGTATAATTCTATCACGTTCTGTCGAAAGTGTATATCTTTTTTATTTTGCCGTATCACCCATGCTTCCGGCACGCAAAAAGGACGCATATACGGAAAATCTGTATTCCGGTATGCGTCCCTTTGTATGGCTTTATAATATGCTCTATCTTACGATTAGAACTCTGCCTCAACACACTCAAGTGCTGCTGCGATTACCTTGTCCATATCATAATACTTGTACTGTCCAAGTCTTCCGCCGAATATTACATCCTTGCGTGTCTCTGCAAGCTCCTTGTACTTCTCGTAAAGCGCATTGTTCTTGTCGTTGTTTACAGGGTAGTATGGCTCTACGCCCGGCTTCCACTCTGCTGAATACTCACGGCTGATAACTGTCTTTGGCTGCTTTCCAAACTCAAAGTGCTTGTGCTCGATTATTCTTGTGTATGGAACATCTCTGTGTGTGTAGTTCACAACAGCATTTCCCTGGTAGTTCTCCTCATCGAGTACCTCTGTCTCGAATCTTACTGAACGGTACTCAAGTGGTCCGTACTGGAATCCGAAGAACTCATCGATCATACCTGTGTATACAGTCTTGTCTGCGATGTCAGGATTCTCCTTGATAAAATCGAAGTAATCTGTGTCAGTCTTGACCTCAGCGCCCTCAAGCATCTTCTCAATGATCTGTGTGTATCCGCCCATTGGGATTCCCTGGAAACGGTCATTGAAGTAGTTGTTGTCGTATATGAATCTCAGAGGCAGTCTCTTGATAATGAATGCAGGAAGCTCTGTACATGGTCTTCCCCACTGCTTCTCTGTGTATCCCTTGACAAGCTTCTCATACACATCTGTACCGGCAAGCTTGAGTGCCTGCTCCTCAAGGTTCTTTGGCTCTCCAATGTTCAGATCTGCGATCTGCTTCTCGATGATTGCCTTTGCCTCTGAAGGCTTCTTGATTCCCCACATCTTGCTGAATGTGTTCATGTTGAATGGAAGGTTGTACAGCTCATCCTTGTATGAAGCTACAGGTGAGTTAATGTAGTTGTTGAACTCTGCAAACTGGTTTACATACTCCCAGATCTTCTTGTCAGATGTGTGGAATATATGTGCACCATACTTGTGAACATTTATACCCTCCACCTGCTCTGTGTAAATGTTGCCGGCAATATGTGGACGCTTGTCTATAACCAGACAGCTCTTGCCTCTCTTGCCTGCCTCGTATGCAAATACTGCGCCGAATAATCCGGCTCCTACTATGAGGTAATCATACTTTGCCATGTTACTTAATCCTCCTTATCTTCCGCCAATCTCTTATCTATAATTGGATATGCTCTATAACCCTCAAACTCCTTAGGTCTGAACAATACTTCCTTAAGCCATGCAAGGGATCTCTCCCTCTCTGACATAAGTATCTTATTAACATTGTCGTAATCCACAGGCTTCAACAGCTCATCATTTCCAAGAATGTCTGCCGCATCCTGAACGTAATGATCTCTCACCTGGAATACATCCACGAGGGATTCAAATCTTGTCATTCCTCTTGCACTGTTTGCAAGTCCGATAAAGTTTGTCTCAAATACAAGTGAGAAGCTTATTCCGTGGCATGAATCAGTGAGAACAAAATCTGCATTTCTGAAATAGTTCAGCCAGTCCTCGACTGTTATGTCGTCGACGATCTTGTCGTCCATATCCATGATCTGACGGTTCTTCACCGGGTCCTTTGGACGTCCGTCCAGAAGAACAACTACCTCAAGGCCGAGCTTCTCTGAAACCTCAACCACTGCGGCTCTCTTCTCCGGAGTTGGATCAAGTATATATGCAAGCATATATTTGCCATCGTGCTTCTTCTTTGCCTTGTCTGCCAGTGAATCGAATACCTTTCTGTCTGCAACAAATACAGGATCGAGAACTCTCACCGCATCTATTCCATACACATCCTTACAGATCTCAACTCCACTGGTCTCTCTAATGGATATTCCATCAAACTGTCTCATGTATTCAGATATCGTCTCCCTGTCCTGTACATTACAGAAATCCCTGTCATGTCCAAATGATGCAGAGAATGCGATCTTCTTCTTATCCGGCTCAACAAAATCGAAATAGAATGAGAAGCCGAAGCCTCTGCTTATACCTCTGTTCCACACCTGATCTGATCCCATGATGAATGTATCGACCTTGGAATTGAGCTCCCTCATATCCTTCAGTGTGTATCTCTTGCTCTCATGGTAATGTGCCTTTGCAAATCTTCTCGCATGGGTGTCAGGCTTGCCGGCTCCGGTCTTGGCTGCAGGCATGTCTATCATGAGCACTGACAGACCAAATGATCTGATGATCTCGTGAAGTGCGTAATAGGTAGCAACACTTCCGTAGTTCGCACCGAACCACACGCCATATATACCTACATCGTACTTGTCCTTGATGGCATAATCGTACGCCTTCTCCATGGATGAGCCATTCTTTATCTGCTCAAAATATCTCTGTCTGGCAGGATGATTCTTGAAGCAGTGGTCAAATGGCTGTCCTGTCTTGAGTACATCATCACAAGGTATCTCCTTGTTCAGGAGCAGCTTGTCTGCTATGGCAGCATATATCTTCTCACCCTGTGGGCTGTTGACTGACACAATGGATGTTCCCTTGCCGTCAGTGTAATCTCTGTTGTACTTCTGGATTCCCCAGAAATCTGCAAGTGTTATATCACCTGTTCTCGGAAGCTTCGCATATGCGCAGTGTCCACAGAACTTTCTCGTCGATATACAAGGAAGGAATGCTCTGTAATATGGATCCTGTGTCCTTGTTCTGTGATAAACTGTTCCGTCAGTGTACTTTACAGTCATCTCTGTAGACCAGCCGAAGTAGTCCTTGTCTCTGAATCCAACATCAGCAACCTTGCCCTGATCCTTGCCGTGGTATTTGTTCAGATAATCATCGAACAGCTTTGGCGATGGACCGCCGTGGCACATCAGATCTATTGTGTAGAGATTTGATATATCCACATTCTTGAGTGTTGCGTAAAGTCCTGCGACCTGACATCCGCATCCGCAGAATACTACCACTCTGCCTTCCTTGAGTATCTTCTTAACGTCCGCATACACCTTCGATGCATCAGCCTGAACATACTTGGATTTTCTGAGCTTGTCCAGATCATCCGGGCTCTCTATGATAAAGTGTTCAACCTTGAAATCGTCTGTGTATCCTGCTCCGCATACAGCTCCACCCTGCTCAAATGCATACTCAGCCAGCAGTGTGAATATTCCACCTGACGAACTCTTTGCCCTTATCTCATCGTCTGCATATGCCGCATAGCATGCAGGCTCGACAGTGTTCTTATACTCAAGATTTATAGATGGACAGATCTTTCTGCACAGACCGCAGTTTGTACATTTGCTGCGATCCACTACAGGAGCAAGAAATCCCTCTGAATCATACTTCATGCTTATAGCATTTACCGGACATACACTGTAGCACGCGCCGCAGCCACAGCAGTAATCAGGATGTATGCATCCGACTGTCTTGTCGCTGTCGCGTCTCACCGCTTTCTTTCTCCACTCTACTCGCTCTTCTTCTCTCTGTCTGGCACTCTCCTGCTTCTCAAACACTTTGATCTCAGGCTCTGCTTTTTCCTTCGTAGTGAATACCTTATTCATCCTGATCTCAGCAGGCTCGACCTTTACAACAGGCTTTTTGCCGTCTCTGAGAGCGTAATCACCGCTCATCGCCCTCTGCGCCGCATTTACTCGCTGGGACGCCTTGAGCTTATCCTTTGGCTTCGAACCGTTCTTCTCTGAGGTGTAATCTCCCCCCAGTGCTCTTCCCGCAGCCGCCAAACGGTTTTTTATACCTTTAATAGTAGCCATACCCTAAAGATACTCCTTCCATATCACTTTATATATGCAGATATTCCTTCCAGAACTTAGTTGTCTTCATCTCGTCAAATGCATTTCTGTAAGCCTGCTCAACTTCCACATGTGTCTTCTTGTATTTAGCCAATACTTTTCTATATCTCTTTATAAGCGCAAAACAACGCTTTCTGTTGATCGTTCTTCTGACTCCTGTTCCACCGTTCTTGTTCACGGCAACGAGAGTCTTCTTCATGTAATTCTTTCCCGGAACAAAGAACCAGTCGTACGCGATGATATACGGTGTTCTTCTGAGCATGAAGTTTGGAAGAAGATGTCCGTTTATCGTGAGCACATACATTGCCTTGCGGAACAGATTAAGACTCTCATACTTGTATGGATCTGTAGGAAGATCCCCTGCATAGCCAAGCTCTGCCAGCGGCACAAGCTTCTCGTTCTTAGCATTGTGCTCCTTGAGGCTCTGCTCTCCGTCAAGATGCATGATATACTCTGGTCCCTTGAGGTAATCCTCAATGGAATCTATGAGCAGCTCAGCATTGTTGTATGCAAATCTGGTTATATCCTTCCAGAACATTCCCTTTACTCTCGCAAGGAAATCCACATCCTGGCATATTCCGCTTGCCGCCTGGATAACAAAACTGTTTCTGTGAACCTGATAAAGCTCCATGGCGGCGTTGAATTTGCCTGCAAATCCCACATGCCATATACAGATACCATTAAGTGCTATAAATCCCGGCTTATTTCTCAGTGAGAACTCTACATCGTCACCTCTGACAAATACCGGAAGTGGTAAGCCTCTGTCCTCAATGTGCTCCACAGGTATACAGCAGTACCACCAGCCTGCATATGCATCATCGACATTGAAACTGTAGTTCTCATTTGCAACTATGTTCTTGAGAAGCCTCATATCCATAGCTGGCTTGACCGGACCGTATGATCCGTCTGCCTTGTGGACAAATCCCACGTCCTCATACTGCTTCTGGCGTATGTCGTAATCGAACATGGCTCCACTCAGGAAGCACTTCTTGTACTCGTCTTTGAGGAGTCTGAGCAGATAATATGTTCTGAACAAACTCTCTGGCATGACCATAACGTCATCATCCATGAGGAGTACATGTGTAGGCTTCTTTGGAAGCTCCAGTGCCTCTATCATTCCACGGGTGAAACCGCCGGCTCCACCTACGTTGTTATTCATATAAACCTTGAGATCCTCACTGTCGAGCTCTGATGGATCGAGTTCTCTGTCATTGTCAATGACATGTACGAACATGTGTCCCTTGAGGTCGCTTCCATCATAGAGTACATTTGACTTGATGAGGTCTATATTACGCTTGATATATTCCTGCTTCTTGAATGTTGTTGTGACAAGAGAGATATTTACATCTCTTATTCTGTCCTCCTCGATGTCAGCAGAATAGTATCCGCTGTATATCTCTGTATCTTCCAGGGTATCCATATAGAAACCTACAAGAGCCTTATCTGTCTCTGGTATGTTCACAACCACCTCTGAAACCTCATCACTCTCAACTACCTGTGATACAAGTGGATTGTAGGTAACCGCAACGGATGCTGAATATATTGCATATACGGATATTGTAGCTTTTCCCTTCATTGTGAGGTGGAGCTTGAAGTTCTTTACCCCTGTATACTCTGACCAGCGTTTTACCTGAATGCAGTTGTAATAGCTCATGAAATTAACCTTTGTGAGCTTCTCAACAACATGACATTTCTTCTCTGAGTCGTATATAAATGGTGATTCCTCTCCCTTTCCAATGGCGCTGAATTCAGGATACTCTATCAAGTTCACATCCAGATTCATCTGCAGCATCACATTCTGCAACTTCACATTCTGTAACATTATCCAATCCTCCTGTGTTGTATATCAAACATCTTGCCTGATTTCTTGTTATTTTTTGTCCTTGCTCTGGGCCTTTGCCGGTGCAGGTGCATCCATCTCGGCCTTGAATGCATCGCATACCGTATCGGCATCTCCCACCATAACTACATTTCCATGATCCAGCCACATAGCCTTGTTACACTGCTTCTTGACAGCAGCTATGTTGTGGGATACATACAGCAGGGTCGTTCCATCCTCCAGCATGGCAGTCATCTTGGCCGCACACTTCTTCTTGAATCGCATATCGCCTACAGCAAGTATCTCATCCGCAATGAGAATATCCGGCTCAACCGCCGTCGCTATGGAAAATGCAAGTCTGGTCTTCATACCTGAAGAAAAGTTCTTGACCGGAGAGTCAAGGAAATCCTGCAACTCTGAAAACTCAACTATATCGTCAAACTTTGACTCTATAAATGCCTTTGAATATCCCAGCAGAGTTCCGTTGAGAAATATATTCTCACGAGCCGTGAGCTGTGGATCGATTCCGGCTCCAAGCTCTATGAGGGCTGCCACAGTTCCCGATACCTTAACAGTACCGCTGGCAGGCTTCAATATTCTGCTGACTACCTTGAGCAGGGTGGATTTTCCGGCACCATTGGTTCCAAGGAAGCCCCACGCCTCGCCCTTCTTTATATCAAGATTGATGTCCTTTAACGCTATGAACTCCTGGAACATCAACTGTTTTGTCACAAGTCTTATAAAATACTCTTTCAGATTGTCCACCTTCAGATTGTTCTTGTTGAATCTTATGGTCACATCCTTGAGCTCTATAATGGTCTCACCCTTTGCCACAATTGTTGTACGCTGTGCATTTGAGGTGAAAATCTTCTTATCATCAAGTTCGTTCTTTTTCTCTTCTACGTTAGCCAACTGCCACACCTCCTAAATATACAGAATGAACTTGTCCTGATTCTTCTTGAAACACAGCACTCCCAGTCCAAAGAAAAAGAATGCATAGAGGAATCCGAGACCGATAGTAGTGAGATCAGGCATCACTCCCTGATGCGCTATGCATCTAAACTGCTTGATATATACATACAGTGGGTTGAAGTAATTCACAAGTAACTTCAACCAGTCTGGCAGCATATCTATAGGATAGAATATCGCTGAACAGTACATCCACGCTGTGGTGACCGCATTCCATATATATCTTGTATCTCTGAAGAATACATGGAGCTGTGCAAGAAAAAAGCCCAATCCGCAGGCAAATATATAGGCCTGAAGGAATATGAACGGGAACAACAGCATCGTCCAGTAAAATGGTGAACGTGTGAATATGATAACGATAAGAAACGCTCCCAGTGAAAACAGGCAGTCAACAAGTGAGCTTGTGATCTTTGCCAGCGGGAACATAAACTTTGACACATACGTTTTCTTAAGCAGTGACGAATTATCTGTTATACTTCCAAGTGCCTTACCACATGCACCTATTACAAATTCGTACAGTATACGTCCTGCAAAAAGGTACACAGGGAAGTGTGGTATCGATCTGTTGAACATCTTGGAGAATACGATAACCATTACGATCATGATGAGCAATGGGTTCAGGATACTCCACACATATCCAAGAAAACTTCTTCTATACTTTAACTTTATATCTCTTGAAACAAGCTGATTTAAAAGATCTTTATAATTAAAAACTTCTAAAAAGCTTCCGCTTTTTACTTTCATTTTTCGTTAATCCTCCATAGTAAATCTATTCAAAACTCTTATTGTGCCTTACCTTGTTGTAAAGCTTTGAATTAAGCATTTTGTTGTAGCCTTCCAGACCCACATGCGCAGCATTCAGAAGCTTAAGTATCTTATAATGCTTCAATGTCATATCAACGACGTGTCTGTCTCTCTTGACTATATAACTCATAAGCTGATCTACCCGTGCAACACCTCTCTTTCTGTCGGAATCGCATAGCATGGAAGTTACCATGAAGCTCAGCAGAAGAAGATGTATCTTCTTGTCGCAGTATTCAAGAGCCCACTGCTCCGAGATGTCCTCTCTGTTCTTGAGCATCTTTACTATGACCATCTTGGTATGGTCGATTCTCTTGAACTGATTCTGCGCGGATACGCTCTGGGACACATCCCCGATCCTGTACTCGTACACGAACATATCGAGTGGCAGTATGGATTTTGCCAAGCAGCATGGATATGTCGCATATTCGTGATCCTCGTAGAATACTTTTTCTGCAAGTCTGACTCCATTCTCACGGTAAAACTGTGTTCTATATGTTATTCCATGGAATGTGAGGCTTCTGTCAAATTTTTTCCAGTCTGACATGACCTCTTCCATAGTATATTCTCTGTCGAATTCATCAGGGAAACATCTCCAGTTCTTTATCTCCCCTGTTGTTATATTGATGGTGTGGTGACATGTCAGAACAACATCCGCACTGGCATTCTCGAGCTTTCCTATAAACTCAGGAATACTCTCTGTGAGAAACCAGTCGTCGGCGTCAAGCACCTTCATGTATCTGCCCCTGGCCTTCTCAGCTCCGGCATTTATCGCTGAGCCATGTCCTCCGTTCTCCTTATTAATAAGTGAATAGCTGTCAGGATACTTCTCAATGTACTCCTCACATATACTCTCACTGCCGTCTGTCGAGCCATCGTTTACCACTATCACATCTATTTTGTCCATAAGCTCCGGAACAACAAGTGATCCAAGACATTTGTCAAGATATGGCTTGCTGTTGTAGGACGGAATTATCACACTTAATATTTTTTCACTCATTTCTTCTTCCCTAACCTGTTCTCATGTATTCCCTTCATAATAAGTCTGAAGGCCTTAAACCATGATATATCACTGTCAAACTGATGTCTCTTCCTTATACTGTAATACGCTGCGTACAATACCGCCGGTACATAACCCATGATGTATCTTGTCGTATTACCTCTGTTTATGAAAAATTCTTCATTATACCCCTTAAACCATGTTGACTTTGTCTGCGCAACATCCGCTATGACAAATGGTACATAATATATTGCAAGTCCGTTCTTCCTGCAATCCGTGAGGAATCTGAATTCCTCTTCAGCTCCGTTGCCCGAGCCCGCACCCATGCGCTCATCAAAATATACATTATTATTGACTATGCTCTCTCTCTTGAATGATATCTGCCAGGATGCCACATGCATGAGATCCAGATATCCAAGCTTCTTAGGCATGTCGCCCCAATGGGCAGGTCTGTTGCCTATGTTGAATATGATGACATCCGCCTCTGGCAGATCTCTGTACGCAGTCAGTATCCCTTCTTCATAATTCCTGCTGAACACCTCATCGTCATCACACAGCAGACAAACATCCGCCTCAGAATGCTTTATAGCATAGTTCCTGCTCTTGGTAAGACCCTTGTCATTCACCGAAAAAATTCTTGTCTTATGTCCGTTCCTGTCATATTCATTGTACCCATCATATCCACACTGGTTGACTATGATCGTGTCGGACTCTATATGGGATTTCGTTATGATATCCTCATCCTGAAGGTTCATACACGAAAGCAGTATTTCTAGTCTCATATGTCAAACACCCATTTCTATCTGATAAAGCCCTAAAAAAGGGCATAATTAACAAAGACCGCAGAAAGCGTAGTTTACTTACTTATACAACGTCTCTTTTAAAAAGTCAATACACAGAAAAGAGCACCGGCAAATCTACATCTGATTATATATAGTATTTGTCGGTGCTCTGCTGCTTTATGTTATTTATATTTTGGAATTAGTCATTATATCCATTTGGATTCATCGACTGCCACTTCCATGAATCAGCACACATCTCGTCGATTCCGTACTGAGCCTCCCAGCCAAGCTCCTTCTTGGCAAGCGAAGCGTCTGAGTAGCATGTTGCAATATCTCCAGGACGTCTCTCCTTGATCACATATGGAACGTCATGTCCACAGGCCTTGCTGAACGCCTTGATAACATCAAGGACACTGTAACCATTTCCTGTTCCAAGGTTGTATACCTTAACTCCAGGATTCTCCTTGATCTTGTTGATAGCCTTTACATGTCCAACTGCAAGGTCTACTACATGGATGTAATCTCTCACACCTGTTCCATCCGGTGTGTCGTAATCATTGCCAAATACTCCAACGCTCTGAAGCTTTCCGATTGCAACCTGTGCAACATATGGAAGAAGGTTGTTAGGAATACCCTTTGGATCCTCTCCGATAAGTCCGCTCTTATGAGCTCCGATTGGGTTGAAGTAACGGAGAAGAATTACATTCCACTCTGGATCTGCTGTGTGGAGGTCTGTGAGAATCTGCTCGATCATCCACTTTGTCCAGCCATATGGGTTCGTAGGTGTTCCCTTTGGGCACTCCTCCGTGATAGGGATAAATGCAGGATTGCCGTATACTGTAGCTGATGATGAGAAGATGATGTTCTTGCATCCGTTCTTTCTCATAACCTCGCACAGATTAAGAGTTCCTGTGATGTTGTTCTGATAGTACTCAAGTGGCTTTACAACTGATTCACCAACTGCCTTGAGTCCTGCAAAATGTATTACACAGTCAGGCTTCTCATCTGCAAATATCTTGTCCATAGCTTCCTTGTCAAGGATATCTGCCTTGTAGAATGTGAGATCCTTTCCTGTTATCTCCTTGATTCTGTCAACTGCCTTCTCGCTGGCATTGTAAAGGTTGTCGAGAATTACTACCTCGTAGCCTGCATTAAGCAGCTCAACACATGTATGACTTCCTATATAACCTGCTCCGCCTGTTACTAAAATCTTCATAATGTTTTCCTCCTTTATGATACTGTGACTCATAACCATCTGCCGGACACCTGTGCTTTTGGGGGCACTGTTAATGTCTTGCGCAAATGTCGATCACCAGTTTATAAACATTTTTATTTTGCAATGACGTTTTCTCCAACACTATACCACTACATCCTGTTATGCACAATAAAATGTGGCATTAATAAATATTAGTTATGGAATACGTCTGTCACAGATACACATATATTATTGCATTTTTAGTGCACACTATATTACTGTGCATTCACATAATCTACGAACTTGAGGAATGCAGCCTTTCCGGCCTCATCTCTCTTGTAAACGCCTGCACACTCAAGGATCTTTGCGAATACATCGCCGATCTCATCCTGAAGTATCTTGTGTACGTTATCCGCATTTATATCGTACTTTCCAATGAAAGTCTGTACCCAGTCGTAATGCTTTGCTATATTCTCGTGGGCCTTGATGTCTCCACCTGCCACAAGAACCTCTGCAAGCTCTTCCATCTCGCCCTTGAGTCTTGCAGGAAGCACCGCAAGTCCCATTACCTCGATGAGTCCGATGTTCTCCTTCTTGATGTTGTGGTACTGCTCCCATGGATGATAAAGTCCAAGTGGATGCTCCTCTGTGGTGATATTGTTACGAAGGACTAAGTCCATCTCGTACTTGCCATCTCTCATCCTTGCGATAGGAGTGATGGTGTTGTGTGGCTCGCCGTCTGTCTCAGCGAATATGTACGCATCCTCATCTGTGTAACCTCTCCATGCACCGAGGATCTTGTCAGCAAGATCTATGATCCTGTCCGGATTCTCTCCGTCAAGTCTTATGACTGACATAGGCCACTTCACGATTCCTGCCTCAACGTCCTCATATCCTGCAAATGTAATCTTTGTCTCAACAGGTGCCTTTGTCATGGCAAATGTATAACGTCCGCCCTGGAAGTGATCGTGTGTGAGGATAGATCCACCTACTATAGGAAGGTCTGCATTTGATCCCAGGAAGTAATGTGGGAACTGTCCAACAAATGAAAATAGTTTCTGGAATGTAGCCTTTTCTATCTTCATAGGGATGTGCTGTCCGTTGAACACGATACAGTGCTCATTGTAATATACATATGGAGAATACTGGAATCCCCACTTGCTGCCATTTACCTCTATAGGGATGATCCTGTGGTTCTCTCTTGCAGGATGGTTGATCCTTCCCGCATATCCCTCGTTCTCCATACACAGCTGGCACTTTGGATATGATGACTGTGACATGGTCTTGGCAAGGGCGATCATCTTCGGATCCTTCTCAGGCTTTGAAAGGTTGATGGTGATGTCGATATCACCATACTCTGTAGGCTTTACCCACTTGATATCCCTTGCAACTCTGTATGTTCTTATATAATCTGTCGCTCTGCTGAGCTTATAATAGAAGTCTGTTGCCTCCTCTGGGGACTTTGCATACTTCTCTCTGAATGTCTTTATGATCTGGCTTGGCTTTGGAACCAGCGCATTCATGATCTTCGTGTCAAACAGGTCTCTGAGAACAACTGAATCCTCTGCGATAAGTCCATTCTCAACTGCGTAATCCAGAATCTCCTTGAGACACTCCTCAAGTTTTTCCGGTGTATCTATAGCTGGCACCTCACCCGGCTCCTCGTAGCTGTCCTTCTTCAGCATCTCGAGGATGGTGTTGGTCGTATATATTCTATCCTCTTCCTCTATCAGCTCATTTGCAATTCCGTACTCAACGAGCTGCTTGATGTTTGTATCTATCATGGTTGTAACCCTTCTTTCCTTATATCTATTTCTACACTCTCTTCTCCGCAACAAGACGGGAACACCAGCCATTAAAGTTCGCTTCCAGCGAAGGCTGGTGCTACATAATAATTTTTCTACGAAAAATTATCACATTTACTCTACTACTTTGATTCCGCCGTAAGGTCTTACCTTGAGGACGTGGCATGCGCCTTCTCCGAAGATCGACTCGATGTTCTTCTTGTACTCAGCAACAACCGCATTCTTGACAAATGCCTGGATGGTTCCGGCAAATCCGCCGCCGTGTACTCTGCACACACCATCCTCGCCGATGAACTTCTCTGAGAATCCAAGTGCTATTGATACGTTCTGTGTGAGCGGATCCTTTGCACTGTATATATTCTGAAGAAGCTTGAATGATGAATCTCCGCTTCTCTTTATAACATCGAGGAAATGGTCAAATTCCTGATTCTCAAGTGCTGCAACACCCTCTGCAACTCTGTCCTGCTCTGTGTAGAAGTGAAGCGCACGAAGGACTGCTCTGTCATTCACCTTGCCGCTGGCTCTCATCTCACCAACCTTGCTGATGAAATTCTCCTCTGAAACTCTGCTGAGAAGTTCCTCGCCGAAGTAATTTGCAACCTGCTTCATCTCTGCAGGGATTGCTGCGTAGTCGTCTGTGAGGTCTGCATGTGAACCCTTTGTGTCAACGATACACAGGCTGTACTGGTGAGCCTCAAAGTCAACTGGGACCTGCTTGATGACAGGATTAGCCTTGTCGAAGAAGTCGATATATATAAGTCCTCCGACTGCACATGCCATCTGATCCATAAGTCCGCATGGCTTGCCGAAGTATACGTTCTCTGCGTACTGTCCTATCTTTGCAACATCAACTGATGAAACCTTCATGTCATTGTAGAGGCCTGAAAGGATAGTTCCTATAAGACTCTCAAATGCTGCTGATGATGACATTCCAGCTCCCATGAGCACATCGCTTGTCACAAATGCTGTGAAACCGCCTACCTTGAATCCGTAGTCTCTGATCCCTGCAACAACGCCCTTGATAAGCGCTGTTGTTGTTCCCTCAAGTGCAGGATCCTGCTCGATATCATTTACATTGATAACTTCCTTTGGCATATCGTCTGACACAAGCTCGATCACGCCGTCCTCTCTAGGTGCCACAATTGCTATGGCATCAAGGTTGATCGATGTAGCAAGTACATGTCCGTTCTGATGGTCTGTATGGTTTCCACACACCTCGCTTCTTCCAGGAGCGCTGTAGATAGCAACCTCCTGATCTCCGAATAACTCTGTAAATTTATCAAGAGCTTTTACATATCTTTCCCTGTTGTATGGGATCATATCCTTGTCGAGATAGATCTGTGCAAGCTTCTCGTCAAACTCTCCACCTGCGATAATTTCCTTTAATTCTGCGATTTTCTTCATTGTCTGTAACTCCACCTTTCTCCATCTTTTTATATTTTTTTCTTAATGTCCGTTATTTTGTTGTCCATATTGCGCACATTTTCTGCGCTACGCCGTTGCGCTTCTTGCTTTGTGAATATAATTCTATAACAATATACAGATTTTGAACATGGCATAGCGTTGCAAATATATGTCCATTTGTTAGATTGTTTTTCTGGCGGAACATATTATTGTATGGATAATCCGGTTGAATGTATGTTATACTCTTATATATTATAATGAGAGAACGAGTTCATATGCCTTCATTACAGAAACGTTCAGATCTTATAAATTTAGAACAGTACGAGAATCTGTATATGGACTTTGCCAAAATCTCCTGAAGATTATCAGATCAATTTATGAAGTTACTTTATTAAGAAAATGCGGAGTTTGTAAAATGGAAAATAAGATTGTTATGGAATTCCCCCAGGAGAATGATACAGACCTCTACCTGAATGTGTTCGGACACTCAATAACCGAACCGCTGCACAAGGCAGGGCCTGCGGTCAAAACATTCTACCTTATACATTTTGTACTTGAGGGGGAGGGCGACTTCTATGTAGGGAACGCACACTATCATCTGAAAAAGGGTCAGGGCTTCCTCATTGAACCTGACACCCCCGCCACATATATATCGGACGAACACCATCCATGGCGTTATGTATGGTTCGGATTCTCTGGCAGATGTGCCCAGGACACGCTGAGCAGCATTGGTCTGACACAGAACCAGCCTATATTCACCTGCGAGGATGGCGACAAACTGAAAAAGTACGTATTTGATATGCTTGCTCACAACACCTCGGATCACGCAGACCACTTCAGGCTCATGGGCATGCTCTACCTCGCTCTGTCTGTCATCGCAAATGCACAGAAAGACAAGCTGGAGACTCCATCCGGAAACGCATATGTGAACCATGCCATATCATATATCCAGAACCACTACAGTATGCCAATGAAGGTGGAGGAGCTGTCGGATTACGTAGGCATCAACAGGAGCTATTTCTCGGATCTGTTCAAGCAGTACACCGGGATGAGTCCTGTGAAATACCTGCAGAATTTCCGCATAACAAAAGCCCAGCATATGCTTACCATATCTGAGCTTTCTATAGAAAGTATTGCATTTTCATGCGGCTACCAGTCCGCCGAGGCTTTCCACAAGATCTTCCGCAAGACCACCGGCATGTCGCCTAATGCCTACCGGCAGGAGAAACGCCAGAGAACCATCTCCAACCAGGAAACCATGAACAACAACCGGCCGGATTATATTGAGATGGACGACGAGCTGTGATCTTTACAAGGCCACAGCTCGCTTATCATTTTGACATATTCTATTTATCATAAGCACAATATAAACGCAATTACATGAATCACCAGATCATTGTCGGATGCCACATTATCAGCAATAACAAACACAAACCAAATCTCCTTTGAATCAAACGCATTTATATTTTAAAAAGTGTTAGCAGTAGAATACTTACCATTTCCATACCTTGACTATAGTTCAAGAGATTACATATGTAATCTCTCTTTCTACCATTAACACTATGTTCTGATTTAGGTTAAACTCAATCTTTGTCATTTGCTTCACGATATTATAATCTTTACTAATCTATCTTATAAAGTTCGTCTGGTTGCCTCTCTCCGTGTCAGGGAGTGCAACACCTGCTGCCTTGCCGGCTTCAAAGCATTTGAGCATCCATGCAAGGTTCTTAGCAAGATTCCTCATGGTCTGCATACCCTCCGCATCCAGCTCAGCCTCTCCAGGCACGCGTCCGTGTACAAGATTCCAGTATGTAGAGCCAGCCACCGGCATCTGTGATATTCCAAAGTATTTATTCATCACATCGAATGATGCTGATGTTCCGCCACGTCTTGCAACTGCCACAGATGCACCCGGCTTGAATGCAAATGCACGGCCGCTGCTGTAGAATACTCTGTCAAGGAATGACTGCACACGTCCGCTTGGATGAGCATAGTATACAGGTGTTCCAAATACCAGTCCGTCTGCTTCCTTTGCCTTGGCAACGAACTCATTTACCTTATCGTCATCAAACACACAGCCTTTTTCCGTACACTGTCCACAGCCTATGCAGTCTCTCAGTGGATCTGCACCGATCTGGAATATCTCATAGTCTATTCCCTCTTTGTTAAGCTGCTCTCCTACCTCGTAAAGCGCACGATATGTATTGCCTTGTGACTTCGCACTTCCATTCAACATTAAAACCTTCATATTCAGTTCCTCCAATCATTCAATCATCTTTCATTACTAACTTAGCCACAACACATGGCAGTTTCTTCTATATTATATACACTTTACTATAAGAATTTCCAGTTGTTTGTCTGCGCATAGTCCAAACTGCCATCACCGCCTGATCGACTTCCTGTACTCCATAGGAGACATTCCTTTTTCTTTTTTAAACACCCTGCTAAAGTAAAGCGGATTATCGTATCCAACTATCTTTGCTATCTCCGTCATGTTGTAGTCCGAGCTCTCGAGAAGCATCTGGGCGTTGGCTATACGCTTTGACATGATGTACTGTGTGGGCGTGGTGCCGATGCGCTGTCTAAAGTTCCGTATGAACCAGCTCACGCTCATGTTATGCTCATTTGCATAACTTTCCACCACTATCTCTTCGTTATAATGCTCTCCCAAATATGCCGCCGCACGGTCCATCTCCTCTGCCATGGCCGAAAAGGTTTTTGAATCATCCTGCTCCTGCTGCCTGTGAGCTGAGATAAGCATCTGTCTGAATATGTATTCCAACATCTCCTCATAGTCATCCCGGCAGAGCTGTAGCTCCTGTATCATTTGCCTGAACAAAATTCTGTACTCAGCATGGTCTCCACCATAGAACATATTCACATCGTCATTTATTCCGTACCGCCTGAGTGTCTGCTTCACCTCTCCCCCGGTGAAATGCACCCAGAACACCTCCGTGTGTTCGTCTCCGTAATACACATACCGTTGCATCTGTCTCGGCCTGTATATCACCATGTTTCCGGGACAGGCGATCACATCCTGCCCATTTATCTCAAAATGTGCCTTTCCCGCCGCCACATATATGAGCTGATAATCCTTACGCCCCTTAGGTCTGTAGGTCGTAAACTCTTTCTGTGTATACAGCTTGTACGTTCCGCAGCTTGTGACTATGAGCGGTCTGCTCTTGTCCACTATGTCGAGCAGTGAGTTGTGAAGATATGCTGAGTTTGTATACATGTGTGGCTCCTTTCTATATGGCAAATTACACTATTATTTCACTATTTTTACACTATTTTGAAGCGTGTGCAGGCACATCCTGTATGCTTTATACTTTTTCTTTTGTCTGTTCAGAGACTTCACCCTGCAAGCGGACTTGCAGGGTGCGGCGTATCCGTCTTATAAAACTAGAATGTGCATATTTTGTCTCATTATATGTATGGACTTTTCATGTGACATTATCTTATAATATATCTAACAAACTACGAATATACAACGTTTTATATATTAAATTAACCACAGGAGGTATTGTTATGATCATTCCGCGTCACTACGAAAATCTGCATATTCTGCATGAGAACACCATGCCGAATAGGAATTACTATATTCCTGCTGGGAAGGCATACAGCACATCCCTTGATGCAAGGGATCACTCGGACAGAGTACAGTTTCTGAATGGAACCTGGAAGTTCCGCTACTATGACAGCATTTATAAGCTTCAGGACGAATTCCACAGTGAGGGATATGATATATCCGGTTTCGATGATATTCCGGTTCCATCAGTATGGCAGATGCACGGATACGACTATCACCAGTACACCAATGTCAGGTATCCATTTGCATTTGACCCACCTTATGTTCCAAAGGACAACCCATGCGGAGCATATGTGACCGACTTCGACTACGATCAGAACGAGGACGCGCCACTCGCGCACTTGAACTTTGAGGGTGTAGATTCCTGTTTCTATGTATGGCTCAACGGCAGGTATGTTGGCTACAGCCAGGTATCCCATTCGACCAGTGAATTTGACATAACCGAATTCATAAGAAACGGCTCCAACAGGCTCTGCGTGCTGGTTCTCAAATGGTGCGACGGAAGCTATCTTGAGGATCAGGACAAGTTCCGCATGAGCGGTATTTTCAGGGATGTATATATCCTGAAACGCTCTGAGGGTGCTGTATACGACTATTTCATAAAGACCAGCTGTGACGATATAAAGGATCCAACTAAGGCAGATGTAACCATAGACTTCACAGCATTTACAGAATATTCCTGCGTTGAAGACCGTTTTTCATCAAAACCGGAAACAGTGGTTGATAAAGGCGCTGATTCAAATGTTGATATTGAAGTTACTATTCTGGACGCCGATGGCAGCATATGTTCATCAGGCTGTGTAAAATGTGAAATTTCCGCTCAGAGCGATGCCAATACCAATGCAGACGAAGGCAAAACCGCAGCCAGCTCCAGCAGCATTACTTTGTCGATCGACTCCCCTGTGCTGTGGAATGCAGAAAAGCCATATCTCTACACTGTCATCATAAGATGCGCCGGTGAGGTCATCACTGACAGGATAGGAATCAGGGAGATAACGATAGAGAATAAGATCGTGTACATCAACGGCATGCCGATCAAGTTCCATGGAGTGAACAGACATGATTCCGACCCTGTGACCGGTTTTACGATCAGCAGAGAACAGATCATCAGGGATATGTCTCTCATGAAGCGGCACAATGTCAACGCCATAAGGACAAGCCATTATCCAAATGTTCCTTATTTCTATGATCTCTGCGACGAATATGGATTCTATGTGATAGACGAGGCTGACATAGAGGCACATGGTCCAAGTGAATTGTTCTATTCTGATAATAATTGGGATAACAAGGCAGCAAGGTGGAATGAGCCGATCGCCAACAATCCTGAATTCTGTGAATCCATTCTTGACCGCATCAGGCGCTGCGTCATCAGGGACAAGAACCGTGCCAGCGTGGTCATCTGGTCCATGGGAAATGAAAGTGCTTACGGCGTGACATTTGAGGAGGCTCTGGCATGGGTCAAGTCCTATGACAGCTCCCGTCTCACCCACTACGAGAGCGCCCAGTATACAGACGGCAAGAGAAAATACGATTACAGTAATCTGGATCTCTACAGCAGAATGTATCCATCCATATCCGAGATGGCTGAGTATATAGATGGTGATGGCGACAAGCCTTACATCCTGTGCGAATATTGTCATGCCATGGGCAACGGCCCTGGAGATCTGGAGGACTACTTCCAGTTCTTCGACAGCCACGAGACCACCTGTGGCGGTTTTGTGTGGGAGTGGTGCGACCACGCCATATACAGGGGCAAGGCGGCAAACGGCAAGGATATGTACGCCTACGGTGGAGACAGCGGTGAGACTATCCACGACGGCAACTTCTGTATGGACGGTCTGGTGTATCCGGACCGCAGACCACACACAGGACTTCTTGAATTCAAGAACATCAACCGCCCGGTAAGGATCACTGGATATGATGAGACAAATGGAGTTTTGACTCTGCACAACTACATGGATTTCACTGACATCAGGGACTACCTCACTATGAGCTATGAAGTCACTTGTGATGGACAGGTGGTTACATCCGGAAATATTGATGTTCCTTCCGTGGCACCTCACGGCGATGTAACTGTCAGCCTGAGCCCTGTTACAAATATACAGAAGTCATTGTCAGACTTACATGCAGCAAGTCATGCTGACATTTCTGGCAGCTCAGATGTTACCGATTATTCAAGTGTTGTTGAATGTTCAGATGTCGCCGATTGCACAAAAGATATTATTACACACAGAATGTTTCTCCGTGTGATATATAAGGCAGCTTGTGACAGTGCATTTGTCAAGGAAGGTGATGTGTTGGGATTTGACGAGATAGAACTTGCCACACAAAAACAGAACGCAGACAAGGTCCTGGATAAAGCATCGTCTTTGGACAAGGCGCAGAATTTGGTGGAACAATATCTGACTACTCAGGATACAGCTTCTGCCCATCTTCATGTATCGGAAAGCGACACAGAATTTGTTGTCAGCGGAAGTAATTTTGAATATATATTTGACAGGAATACAGGAAACTTTACGGACATTGTGGTTGATGGTCAGGAACTTCTATCTGCACCATGCGACAAGACTATCTGGCGCGCACCTACGGACAATGACAGAAATATAAAGAACGAGTGGTTAAGAGCCCACTATGACATGATATCCGAGAGGACATATGAGACTGGCTGCATTATAAAAGATGGATGTGCCGTGATATCGTGCACGTCAAGCCTCTCAGCACCAACGGTACAGCCTGTTCTGAGGATAAACGCTGAATGGATAATAACACCTGAAGGAACTATAAAATCAAAAATGCATGTAATGAAAAATGCTGAATTCCCTACGCTCCCAAGATTTGGCGTGAGGATGATTTTGAGAGAAGATATGCGAAATGTAAATTATATCGGTATGGGTCCATATGAAAGCTACGCAGACAAGCACCATGCAAGCTGGCATGGCTCATTTTCTGCATCCATTGACGAGATGCACGAGGACTATATCATGCCACAGGAAAATGGAAGCCACTTTGACTGTAGCCTTGTTCAGGTCAGTGCCCCTGGAGCAAGCGACGAGTCTGACAGGAATAGCTCCGACAAAAATAACTTTGTCAACGGTTCATCATATCAGAGCATTTGCAATGCGCAGACAGCCGAAACGATCGCAGCTACAACAGTCCACAGCATAACCGTGACATCCGCTGTGCCATTTTCAATGAACGCCTCGCCTTACACCGCAGAGGAACTGACCAAAGCAGCCCACAACTACGAGCTGCCGGAGAGCGGCAAATCCGTCCTGTGCATAGACTATCGCCAGAACGGAATCGGCTCCAACAGCTGCGGCCCCGAGCTTGATGAGAAATACAGATTTGACGAGGATGAGTGGGAATTTGGATTTACCATGCACGTGAAATAGATACAAAATTATCGCTAAATTAAGTTTATCTCATGAAAAAGGACAAAGTCTCCAAACTTTGTCCTTTTTTCCGCTTATATGAGTATTTAGATACAATTTTGTATCTTTTTCACCATTTTGACTGTGATTAGCGAGAATCAATTATCAGATTTACCCGAAATCTGCCAAGCAGCGGTATTCCTCTTCATCCGGCGCATCTTCTCCGGATCCTTGCCCGATTTTTGGACGCCACCTACCACATCGTACTCTATGCCAGATGACACATCGACTACGTCAGGATGCACCTGCTCTATCGCCCGCCGCACATTGTCCGGCGTGAGACCTCCGGCAAGCACAAACAGCCTTCCATCTCTGTCGATATCCGTCAAACTGTTCCAGTCAAATGTCTTGCCACTTCCAGGTTCACCGGCATCGAACACATAACCTGCAACATTCGAAAGGCTTTGATAATGTGGGTACATATCCATATCCTTCACATTGAACGCCTTCCACACAGGCAAATGCGCACTCTCTATAAGCTCATCGCTGGTCTGTCCATGAATCTGTATCACATCAAATCCCAGCTCACCTATCTCCGCTATCTGCTCCGCATCCGGGGATACCACCACTGCAACCTTCTTCACATCTTTCCTCAGTTCTTCAAGCAACCTGCGCGCAGTCTCCACGCTGACATTTCTCTTTGACTTTGGGAAATACATCACCATTCCTATATAATCAGGTCTCACCTCATTCACCGCGGCCACATCGGCCGGGGTCGTGATTCCGCACATCTTTATCTTCATGCTGTCTCTCCTATTTTTTAACATCGGCTCGTCAACAGGCGAAAACTGATGCTACATATCCTTATCGAACGTCAACCCTGATAGGTCAAGTTTATATATCGTGTCAGCCATCTTTTCGTTTTCCAGAAACATCATCATATATATTGGCAAATATACTTTTTTGCCGCTGACCTCTACGTTTCTCTCCGAAAAAACATATGCATATTCTATTCCGTAATTTTCATCAGCCAAGACATTGCACAGCGCAGAGTGTCGTTTGTAATCCTTACCCGATTTTATCTCCAGGGGAACTACTTTACCATTCAGTTCTATTACAAAATCAAGCTCACCCTGCTTTTTGCTGTTAAAATAATATTCTTTATGACCTTTGCTGAGTAGTTCCTGGGAAACCACATTTTCAAATAGCGCACCATTGTTTATAGACTTTTCTTTATTCAGTATCGCCATTTTCACCTGATCCGAATACCTACTTGTCAGCAGTCCTACATCGGAGAAAAATAGTTTAAAGAGATTCCTATTCTCACTGATCACAAGCGGAAGTTTCGGCTCACTTATATTGTAGACCGGTATCGCAACCCCAGCATCCTTAAGCCACAGAAAATCATTTGCAACCCTATCATAACTGAGGCCTTTACCTATACTATTGATCTGGAATCGTTTATTTTTCTGATCAAGCTGTCCCGGCATAGCATCATATATCTCCTGCAGTTTCAGCTTGTATCTTGTCTCATACTTTGTAAAATCACTCTTGTACAATCTAACTATCTTTTCATGTACCTCCGCTACCTTCGCAAGATCATTTGTCTCCACATAGGTATTGACCGCCTCCGGCATTCCGCCCACGATAAGATACAGATTAAATACATCAAGCATTTTTTCATGTACAAACGAATCAACAGGCAGCCTCTGCGTAAAGCATTCCTTCATTGTGTCGATCACATTCTGATTCACACCAACAGAAACCATAAATTCGCACAGATCCATCGGATACATATCGTATACTCGCAGATATCCAACCGGTGCAGATCTGAGATCATTCAGCTCTACGCCCAAAAGCGAACCGCTCATGATATACCTGTAGCTTCCATCTTCCACCAGGAACTTCACTCTTGTCACTATATCTTTAAACTCCTGCACCTCATCCAGAAATATGATCGTACGGCCTTTCTCAAGAGGCTGTTTTGTCACCAGGCTAAGTCTCATAAGCAGATCCTTTGCATCTCTGGCACCGTCAAACAATGTTACAAGCTCCGGCTGGTCAATAAAATTTAATTCCACATATGGCACTCCACTTTCCCTGAGGCATTCTTTTATAAGATATGTCTTACCGATCTGTCTTGCTCCAGTTATGAGCAAAGCATCCCTGCCGCTCTGAATCCATGAATCTATATAATTTTTTGCCGATCTTTCCAGCATAAAATCACCCCACACACTGCATTTGCAACTTTTCTATCCTTATGATATCAATTTTTTGCAACTTTTCCAACCTTTTCGCGGTGATTTTTGCAACTTTTCCAACCTTTTTTCGGCAGATTATGCAACTTTGCGAGCTTTAGTAACAATTTTCTTTTATTTTACGGCGGGTCCTCCTTATGAAAATATCTGTCCGGGCAGTGTCTTTTTCTCTTTATATAGAAACTGCCTGTCGAATTCTTCCACAGCCTTTTCGTCCACGAAATATCCTTCTGGCGGAGCGTACTCACCCGTGACTCCATCAAGATATCCGGAAATCAGCTCCTTGCAGAGGAAAAACGATGCATCCTCCCCCTCATCAAGTCCATGATAGCGAATGCCAAACTCGCTTGCCGGTCTGAATCCGCTTTTGCCATAGAAATCAATATTCCCCTCAAAGCATAGTGCACCGCAGCCAAGTCCTGCAGCCTTCTGCAACGAATAATCCAGTTCCGGGACAAATGCACTGTCATTTCTCAGCTGATTGAGCACATAGTGTTCCAGGCAGCCGGGACGATACACATTCCAGAAACTGTCCCGCACCAGATTCTCGACTTCCCGGTATTCATCCTCTTTCTCCAGCCGTATAACCAGATCATCATTATGACTTACTTGCGTAATATTTATGTGAATTTGTCAAGCATTTTATATATTATTTTCTTACCTGTCTGGCAGCCTCAACCATATTTCTGAGGCTGGCGTCAGTCTCAGGCACACCTCTGGTCTTAAGACCGCAGTCCGGATTGATCCAGAGCTTATCCCTGCCTATCTTCGTGAGCATGACATTTACCGCCTTCACGATCTCTGCCACCGACGGAACTCTTGGAGAGTGAATATCATATACGCCAGGTCCCACCTCTGTCTCAAAGTTGTTCTCCCTGAGAGAATCCAGGATCTGCAGATCGGATCTTGACGCCTCAAATGTGATCACATCCGCGTCCATATCATCTATGGCAGGTATGATATCCGTAAATTCACTGTAGCACATATGTGTGTGTATCTGTGTCTCAGCCTTCACACCGCTGTGTGTCAGACGGAATGCAGGTATCGCAAAATCAAGGTACTCCGTATACCAATCAGATTTTCTGAGTGGAAGCTTTTCTCTGAGTGCAGCCTCATCTATCTGTATCATCTTTATTCCATGCGCCTCCAGATCCAGCACCTCATCTCTGATCGCAAGCGCTATCTGTGATATAGATTCCTTGATCGATATATCCTCCCTTGGGAATGACCAGTTGAGTATCGTCACCGGACCGGTCAACATTCCCTTCATGATCTTGTCTGTGAGCGACTGCGCATATACAGACCAATCAACCGTGATCGGCTTTTTGCGGTATACGTCACCCCATATCACAGGCGGCTTTACGCATCTCGTTCCATATGACTGTACCCATGCTTTCTCAGTGAACAGGAATCCACCAAGTGCCTCACCGAAATATTCAACCATGTCATTTCGTTCATACTCGCCATGCACAAGCACATCCAGTCCGATGTCCTCCTGCCACTTTACACATTCCTTTATCTTTCCCTTTACAAAGTCCACATATTCCTGCTCAGATATCTCTCCCTTTCTGAGCTGTGCTCTCTGTGACTTCACATCCTTAGTCTGTGGGAATGAACCTATAGTGGTTGTCGGAAGCTCAGGAAGTCCAAATTCCTTCTTCTGAAGTGCCTGCCTCTCGCTTCTCTTCGGAAGTCTTGCATAATCTGCCTCAGTCACTGCCGCAAGCCTCTGTCTCACCTCGTAGCTGTTGCAGTCTCTTGTTCCCGCAAATAACTCCTGATTCTTGTGGTATGCCTCAAGCTCTGTATAGTTATAACTCTCGGCAAGTGCCGCAAGCTCCGAGAGTTCAATAAGTTTCTCCTCCGCAAATGCAAAGAACCTCAGATAGTCCTGTGACAGCTTCGTCTCTTGCTTAAGTGTGTATGGCACATGAAGCAGTGAGCATGATGTAGACAGAACCACATCTATCTTCTTATCGCGGAGCTGCCCTACTACCTTGAGAGTCTTGTCGTAATGATTTCTCCATATATTTTTGCCATTTACCAGGCCAGCAAAAAGTACCTTATCCCCAGGGAAGCCGTATCCGTCTATAAGCTGACCGGTCTGTTTGCCCTCTATAAAATCAAGGCCTATTCCGGCAAATGGCATATTTATGATATCTTCATACACATCCCTCACATCACCGAAGTATGTCTGGAGAAGTACCTTACATCCTGCATGATCTGCAAATACCCTGTCATACGCCCTGTGGAAAAGTGCCTTATCATCGTCATTCATATCTCTCACCAATGATGGTTCATCAAATTGCAGCCACTCCACATTCTCTTCATCGCACTCGGCGATGAGCTGTCTGTAAGCCTCTGCCACATCATCAGCAAAGTCTTCTGCATTCTTTGATCCCACATATCTGCAGAGCTTAAGCATTGTGTACGGTCCTATAACCACAGGCTTTGTCTTGATCCCCAGCTCCTTGGCCTCCTCGTATTCACCTGTAAGTTTCTCGCAGTCAAGGCTTATCACTGTGTCATCCTCTATCTCCGGAACTATGTAATGATAGTTTGTGTTAAACCACTTCTTCATCGCAAGAGCCTTCACATCCCCGGATTCTCCCTGATACCCCCTTGCCATGGCAAAGTACGTGTCAAGCTTTGAGACATTTAGCTCTCTGTATCTCTTTGGCACAATTCCGAGAAGAACTGCTGTATCAAGCACTATATCGTAAAATGAAAAGTCGTTGCATGGAATAAAGCCTATCCCTGCTGCCACCTGTGTCATCCAGTGTCTGTGTCTGAGATCCGCTGCAATTCCTGTAAGCTCCTGCGCCGTTATCTCATGTCTGAAATATTTTTCAGATGCAAATTTTAACTCTCTTAATATTCCCACCCTTGGAAATCCTATAACCGATGTCTTCATCATATCCTCCTGTAATTTCATGCGTCTGCTCCACAAATTTTCGTAAAGAGGACCCGCTTGCGGGAGATTCCTTGCGAAGTACGCAGACGCCGTGCGAAGCGCCTTTCATGCGTCTGCTCCACATTATATAAAGACATCCCTCACTTGTATAATACAAAAAAATATAGCGTGAATATAGTTTTACGCTATATCCGCGCTATATTTATATCTTGTATTCTATGTCAGTTATGTGGCTTTAACCCTTCTCATATGTTCCGCCGCCTTCTCCCTCACATCTCCGCAGGCAGGCTCTCCGTCATCCCTCATCTCGTTGAAGCGCCCCCTGTGCTGAAGTTTTCTCTGAGGAATTTTTACTGAATCCTCCGGCTCGTCACTGCCAACCGTGAGATAATTTGCCAACGCACCGAGATAGGTATTTCCAAGTCTGCTGAGGATCGCCTTTCTGTGGACGATATAGCCTATCCGCATATTGCTCTCATCCGCAAGTGGCACCGATATAATGTCCTTGCCGTTCAGCTTTTCATCTATGACACCGCTGCACACAGTATATCCATTCAGGCCTATCAGCAGATTGAACAGTGTCGCTCTATCCCTGACTCTTATATTCTTCTTTCGCTCCGTCGTAGAGAATATTTCCTCCGAGAAGTAAAAAGAGTTGTGCTCTCCCTGCTCAAATGACAGGTATGGATACGCCTCCAGCTCTTCATTTGTTATGATATCGTTCTTCGCCAGTGGATGCTTTCTGCTTATGAACACGTGAGGCTTTGCCACAAACAGCTCATGAAATTCCAGGTCATTTGCCCGGAGGATCTTGTTCAGCACCTTCTCATTGAAGTCATTCATGAACAATATTCCGATCTCGCTTCTCATCCTGGCGACATCATCTATGATCTCATAGGTCTGTGTCTCCCTTATGCTGAAATCATATTCGTCCTGTCCATACCTCTTTATCAGGTCAACAAATGCATTTACCGCAAATGAATAATGCTGGGTGGACACGCAGAAGCTCTTCTTGCCGCCATCGTCCCCCTTGTATTTGTCCTCAAGGACCTTCGCCTGCTCAAGCACCTGTCTCGCATAGCCGAGGAAGACCTCGCCCTCTATGGACGGACTTATTCCCTTATTTGACCTGTTGAATATATTTATCCCCATCTCTTTTTCCAGCTCATGGATGGCATTTGTCAGGCTTGGCTGGGATATATACAGCCGGTTCGCTGCCTCGGTGATCGTGCCCGTATCCGCAACCATCACCACATATCTAAGCTGCTGAAGTGTCATATTCTCACCTGCTTTCTACTATTATTTTCTTGAACTGCTTTGCTGCCTCATTCAGCGGGTGCAGGCAGTCATACACAAGACATACATTCCTGTCCGGAAGCTTTTCCTCAAGTGAAAGTTTTACAACCTCTTTGTTCTTTACTGCCTCCCTCGCCATCAGTTCCGGTATAAATGCAAGTCCAAGCTCACACTTCACAAGTGGCAGTATCTGATCCGTGGTGGCCGCCTCCGTGTCCGGCGCAAGCTCCACGCCATGCTCCCTGAATATTCTGTCGTAGAATCTGAATGTCATAGTCTCCCTGCCCAGACAGATCATAGGATAGTTCCTCATCTCCGCAATGGACAGTTTTTGCTTTTTAAGTGAAGAAAATGTCGTTCCGCCGATAAGTATCTCACGATATGACTGCAGCACGATCTTCTTGAGAGGAGCCTCCACATCAGCCGGAGTTGTAACTACTGCAAAGTCTATACTTCCATTCTTCACTTCATCCACAGCCTGAGGTGTAGAATGGTTGTATATCTTGAGATTTATACCCGGATACGCCATGTGAAATGCCCGCAGTCTGTCCAGCAGATATATATTTAACGCCGTCTCACTGACACCTATCGTTATACTTCCGTGAGTGAGATTCTCACCATCTGCCAGCTCATCCTCCGCCGTCAGAAGCTGTGACATTGCAGCCTCCACATATGAATAGAGCTGTTCCCCGTCTCTTGTGAGCTGTACACCCCTGTTTGTCCTGACAAATAGTATCCTTCCAAGCTGCTGCTCCAGGCAGTTCATCGCCCTGGTCACATTTGGCTGACTGTTTCCAAGAACCTTTGCGGCTTTGGTAAAGTTATGATATCTCGCAACATAATAAAATATCTTATAATACTCGAAATTAACGTTCATAATCTATTGTTAGCCACAGACTATATTACATGTCTGCTATACTCCCTTTCTTAAAATTATTTTCCATGCAGCATCCCCAACATATCATTTTATTATCACTGCCATATCAATTATGATTTTCACTTATTGCTACTCCAATAGTATAATCTAACCAGATTTAAATGACAAGACAGCATTTATCATATGAAAGGATGCGCATATCTATGGAAGGAAAGACCATTTTCCCAAGGGAAGAAAAATCAGAAATATTATTTGAAAAGATCCTCAGGGATCCCTGGGCATGTGAAAAGCTCATGGACACATTCTGTAATTACCTGTTCTGCAATGATGACTTCGACTGCAATCTTTCACCGGAAGAATTTACAAAATCACTGCTCTCAGCTTATCTGGACAGAGATATGTCGGCATTCCTCATGTCCATCTGCAACAATACAATGTTCGATCTGCTAAGAAATTCCTACCTCATCCCATATCGCTTCAACGCCGATGGCAAGACCAATCCTGTCATCATGACCGGTGAGCACGGCGAACTTCTGCCTGAATTCAGAAACTCTGTAAGAGAAAAGGATTATCAGCACTTTCACGATATATACACACATATGACACACAACGAGAATATGTATCTTGCAAAGGCGTACAGATACAGCCATGAATACACTTCTGACAACATGGAAGTCGGGCAGAAGATCCTTGAAGAGTGCACCGGAGTCCTGCTCATCAGGGAGCTGCCGGACACGGTAAAGCTCAAGGAGACCGAAGCTGAGGCATACTGTGCTGTGTGGGATATCATGGTTGAACTGGAGAAGAATCTTCCCATGGCATTTGTATTCTACGGTCAGGATACTTTGGGCAAACAAGGCATGCGATATGACGAGCTTGGAATATTCCTGCCGGATTCACTGCTCATGAAGAATCTGGAAAGACACGTTGCGAAAGCCGAGGCGATCATATATGCGGAAAAGTAAGAATGCAAAAAACGCAAATGCAGAATCGTACATAGACATTATGGAGAAAAATCACATGGAGATCCCATGGCATGACTACGCCAGTGCCGACAGCAATGTACTCATATGCAAGGCAGGTCTGATTGAAAAGGCTTCTGTCATAGGCAGAGTCGGTCTTATCATGCTCTCATGCGGAACAGGTGCATGGCGTGTCCGTACTTCCATGAACAGGCTTTCCAAGGAACTGGGCGTCACATGTACCGTCGATGTCGGACTCATGTCCATAGAATTCAACTGTTTTGACGGTCACGACTGTGTATCACAGTCCCTGTGCATCGCCAATACAGGCGTGAACACCTCAAAACTCTACAGAATGGAGCAGTTTGTTGACAATTTTCCAAATGAAGAGGCGCATCTGACCGGTGAGGAAATCCATCAGAGACTTGATGAGATAGAAAAAATACATACCTTGTACTCTCCTCTCCGTCTCGGACTTGCCTCTGCCCTCGCTTGCTGTGCCTTCACATTTCTTCTAGGCGGCGGGCCTGTAGAAATGATGCTGGCATTTGTCGCAGCTGGAATTGGAAACCTCATAAGGACAAAGCTTATCAAACACCATTTTACTTTATATATGAACATAGCGGTATCCGTGTCAGCCGCTTGTCTTGTGTACGCACTGCTGCTAAAGGCCGCTGAACTGGCATTCCATATACCCGCCTTCCACGAAGCCGGATATATCTGCTCAATGCTGTTCATCATACCGGGTTTTCCATTCATCACCAGCGGCATAGACCTTTCAAAGCTGGATCTGAGATCAGGACTTGAGAGGCTTACATACTCGATCATCATTGTGCTTGTGGCAACGATGTTCGCATGGATCATGGCGCTTCTGCTGAAGCTTCACCCACAGGATTTTGTAGCACTCGACATAACACCAGGACTTCATCTGGTATTCAGATTGATTGCCAGCTTCTGTGGTGTGTTCGGATTCTCCATCATGTTCAACAGCTCCATACACATGGCCGCCACAGCCGCTGCCATCGGTGCCATAGCCAACACTCTCCGTCTTGAACTGGTAGATCTTGCCGGCATTCCTGCAGCTGCCGCCGCATTTGCCGGAGCCCTCACAGCCGGACTGCTCGCTTCATTCATCAAAAGCACCAATGGTTATCCGCGAATCTCACTGACAGTCCCATCTATAGTCATCATGGTTCCAGGACTTTATCTTTACCGGGCAATATACAACTTTGGAATCATGTCACTTTCCGATGCCGTGTCCTGGTTTGCAGCTGCCATCATGATCATCATAGCCCTGCCACTTGGACTGATATTTGCAAGGATCCTGACGGACAAAACCTTCAGGTACTGCACCTGATCCCCAAATGGGGACAGGCACCTCCGTCCCCCAGATGGGATCAGCGCCTGAATGTCAAATCTACAACCAAGGAGTATATGAACCATGAAGTTTTATCCACATAGACAAATGTCAGAATCTTTCATCACCGCGGCCTTCCTGTCAGTATCAGGAGGCCTGCAGGATGCATATACCTATATATTCAGAGGAAAGGTATTTGCAAATGCACAGACAGGCAACATAGTTCTTCTCGGTCAGAATCTTGTAGACCGAAACTGGAGAATGTGTGTACACTATGCCGTTCCTCTATTATTTTTTGCGCTTGGAATTGCTGCTGCCGAGTGTATAAAACAGAAATTTCAGAATATGCAGCAGTTTCACTGGAGACAGATCGTTGTATTGTGTGAGATTTTTCTGCTTCTTATCGTGGGATTTCTTCCCATAAAACTCAATCTTCTCGCAAATGCCATGGTTTCATTTTCATGTGCCATGCAGGTTCAGGCATTCAGGAAGGTCAACGGCTACGCATTTGCCAGCACCATGTGCATTGGAAATATCCGAAGCGGCACAGATGCCCTGTGTGCATACTTCAGAACAAAGGACAGGAACACACTGTTCAAATCCCTATGCTACTGGGCGATCATCCTGCTATTCGGAATCGGTGCCGCTGTGGGCGGTCACTTCATCCGTATATTTGATATGAGGACCATCTGGTTCTCCTGCTGTCTGCTGTTCGTGAGCTTTCTGTTCATGTTCATCAAGGAAGAGAGAGAGTAAAAATAAGCTTACGCGAGTCCTCAAGGAGCAGACGCAGATCAGTAGTCTCCTCTATCGACAACTACCTGGAATCCGAACGCCTCTGCGCGCCTGTCAAGGCAGCCGCGGCACTGAGCTGATTCCTCCCCCGTGCATATCTTGTTGTCGTAGAGCTCGTATTTCTTTCGGACAGACACAGGAGACAGATTCGGCATGACCACATTCGCACCGTGCATAAACCCACGCTCCCTGCCATCCGCCGCTATCGTTCCGAGAGATGTGGTGGATGGTATGAGTGCCTTCGGGAACATCAGTCTCAGCATGCTTATCATCACCAGCGTCTGCCTGACCGTTCCCTGCTCCATCTTCGCAAATGGCGTCTCCTTGTGAGGAACATACGGCCCGATCCCTATCATCTGTGGCTGCAGCTTCGCAAGGAAATGCAGATCCTCGGCCAGATTCACCGGCGTCTGATACGGCGATCCCACCATAAATCCACTTCCCACCTGATACCCAAGACTTTTAAGATCGTACAGACATCTGACTCTGTTGTCATAGCTCATCGAATCCGGGTGTAATCTTTCATAATGCACCCTGTCCGCGGTCTCATGTCTCAGAAGATATCTGTCCGCCCCAGCCATCCGCCACAGCCTGTAAGTCTCATATGGATGCTCGCCAAATGACAGCGTGACAGCACAGTCCGGATATCTCTCCTTGATGCACCTCACTATGTCAGCTATAGCCTCATCCGAAAAGCCTCCGTCCTCGCCTCCCTGAAGCACAAATGTGCGAAATCCCAGCACATATCCCTCATCGGCACAAGCCAGAATCTGATCCATTGTCAGACGATATCTGTCCACTTGGCTGTTGCTCTTCCTGATGCCGCAGTAATAGCAATCGTTCTTGCAAATATTCGTAAACTCGATAAGTCCTCTTATATATATCCTGTTGCCAAAACTCTGATGAGCCAGATCGTAAGCCTTCCTTCTGAGATACTCAAAGTCAGAGAGATCATCCTGAGAGCTCTGAGGGTTCTCTGAATCCGACAAAATTCTTATAGCTTCACCCAGCTCATTGACTCCCGGCAGTTCACCTCTGCCCTGTCCATATTCAAATGTCTTATCTATGATATCTCTAACTTTTCCCATATAAACTCTATACCCTGTTTTTACATTTATAACTCTGTATGATCAAGTGATTTCCGATACAAGGTAAACAAAGTTACATCCAGATACTCCATTCCATCCCTTTCTACTCCGTCATACACAGCAGACTCCTAATGTGCGCAAGTCTGGCATCAAACTGATCATAGAAATCCTTCTCCGCATCATACATTCCCACATACATAACCTGCAGCACCAGCATGGTCTGATTTCTCGCTGTCTCATCCTCGCCAGCGCGCATATACTCGATCAGGTTTCTCTGCATGTCCTTCTGGAACTTGTGCCAGTCATTTATATATTTCGTGTACCGCGGCAAGTCCTCTGTATCTATCCATTTCGACACCTTGACCTTAGTCCTGCCCGCGCGCTCACACTCATGTATCTGCAGGATGTATCTGAATCCGTCATCGGTGTAATATCTGCCAAGTGGAAAGAGTCTGCAAAAGCCAGGTCTCGCGCTATGGATGCTGCATCTGCCATCATCGTTTAAGAATGGGCACTTATCCGCCGTCATCCTTATATTTGGAAGCACCAGACCATCCACCACATTGACCTCAAGCTCCTTTTCAAGCAGCTGTGTAAAGTTCTTTCCGGTCTCCTTACAAAGTCTCATCACGTCCAGTGGATCAAGGATGATGGAACTCCCCATCCCTGTGCAGCAGGCATGGCACCCCTTGCACTCATCGCAGTACGCCTTCACCATATCATTTGCATCGTATAATCTTCCATCTGAGATATCTTCCAGTTTCTCATTTCTTATCATAGCAGTAATCCTCAATCATTTTATTATTTGTCTACAGAACACCATACTTGATCCGCACCCTGTCAAGCTTCTCAAGAAATGGTCTTGCCAGTAGCCACAGGAATATCACCGTTGCAGTTCCATGCACCACGTCAAATGGGAATCCCGTCACATATGACGCTATGATCATGCTCCTGTTCACAGCCGGCTGCCAGATTATCACCGACGCCGGATTCATTATTCCGCCGTATATCAGGATACAGATAAGTGCACCGAATATGCACAGTCCAAGCTTTGTCGTGTTCTTTGTCCGCACTCCGCTTTTGGAGAAGAAGAGTCCCGCCATGAACCCCACCAGTCCCATGGCAAACATCTGCCACGGAGTCCACGGGCCCTGCCCCATCAGAAAATTAGACACGAACATGGACATTGCGCCGACCACAAATCCTCCTTCGCAGCCAAATGCCACTCCGGATATGATCACTATGGCCATGGTCGGGCTGAAGTTCGGGAGCATGAAGAATGCCACCCTGCCCGTGACGGCCAGAGCACACATAACCGCCAATATGACTATATCCCTTACCTTGGGCTTTCTTCCCTCAAATGATACGAAGAACGGGATCATTGCCTCTATTATAATCAGCAGAGATATAAAATAATATTTTTTGTCTCCAAGTCTCTCGCATCCAAACCATATCGTAAGTGGAATCACAACGAGCATAGCCACTATACTTAATATCGTTCTCCTGACGGATCTGTGACCGGCAGCTTCCATGACGATATCCTCGTTCTTCTTTTTGGTGACAGGTCTTATAGCAAGGAGCAGCCCCGCTATGGCACATATCATCACTCCATACATAGCCAGATATTTCCATCCCTTTGACGTGATGGTCATCCCTCTCTGCACAAGATCTGCCAGATTGGACTGAGCCATGGTCTGCCAGAAGCAGAATATGATGATCACCGACGTGACAGATATCGTGAGTATCTGCCACCATTTCAGGGGGTCCGTCTCCCGCTCCTTCGTCAGCACAATATCTCTGGTTATTTCAGCGTCAGGAATCCTGTTATCATCATCCACATCTGCATCTTCACATCTGGGCTCACGTGAGTCACCACCAGAGCTGCCTTCCCCTCCGGCTTCGCTGTCAGAAACGCCATATGCCCTCAATATGTCGGTCACAGTAACAGCACCATGAAGTATCCCCTGGGAGATCCTTGCCGCCGCAGTGGTGAAGAAATTATTGCCCGCCAGATATTCCTGTACGCCGTTCACTGTGGCAAGCTCCCCATCGAACAGCAGCGCTATACGGTCTCCCGCCACAGCGCAGAATTCCACATCATGGCTCACCACCACTATGGTCTTGCCATGTCGCTGCAGATCTCTGAGCATACACTTGAGTTCTGCCTTAAACCCATTATCAAGCCCCTTTGTCGGCTCATCCATGAGCAGAATATCAGGATCATACAGAAGTACCTTTGCAAGTGCCAGCCTCTGCTTCTCTCCTCCTGACAGATCGTAAGGATGTCTGTCCATCAAATGCTCCAACTTACAGAACCTCACTATGTCCACCAGCTTTTTTCTGTCACTTGCGTCCACCAGTTCTTCCCGTACAGAACGTCTTGTGAAAAGAAGCTCCGGGTTCTGTGGGAGCATGCCCACACTTTTACCCTGTTTTATCTTTATTCTTCCACGGTACGGCTTATTTACCCCCGCTATCAGGGAGAGCAACGTCGACTTGCCGCATCCGTTGCTTCCATTTATCATAAGTATCTCATTATCGTATATGTCAAGATCCAGACCGCGAAGTACTTCCTGCGAACCCTTGTCGTATCTGAAGTGAACCTCATCTATCCTGACTGCCCAGGACTTGTCCTGACGATTCGCAATTTTTCTTGTAGTTTCTACAGCACCATGGTCAGTTTTCTGACCATCTGCCTCCCTGGCATCCCCTTCATCCACCAGCACATACCCAGGCGCAACCTCATGCCCCGATTCCCTGTACTTACTGTCAAACTGTGACAACCAGTTTCGCCCCTCCGTTACGGTCACCGGAGATTCATCCGAGCCATCAAGCCCCAGATACACCTGGACAGCCGCCGGCATGGAGAGATACAATCCATTTCTGTTTATACCTTTTTCCTTTAACCTCTGTCCTTCATTTTTCAGGGTGGCAGCTACCTCCTTGACAGTTCCCTGACACAGCACTGTGCCTTCATCCATGACCACCGCTCTGCTGCACACCGGAAGCACCTCCTCCAGCCTATGCTCAGTCATGATGATGGTCGTGCCAAGCTCCCTGTTGATTCTCACAAGACATGCTATGAATTCATTCGCAGCTATCGGATCGAGCTGGCTGGTCGGTTCATCCAGTATCAGCACCTCCGGAGACAGAGCCATGACCGACGCAAGATTCACCATCTGCTTCTGTCCGCCAGACAGCTCTGCGACACGCCTGTGGAATATCCCGGACAACCCGAAGAATGAACACATCTCCGCAACGCGTCGTCTGATATATCCATTATCGTATCCCAGACTCTCCAATCCAAATGCCAGCTCATGCCACACTTTATCAGTGACAAGCTGTGCATTGACATCCTGCTGTACAAATCCGATCTGCCTTGCTGATGTCCGGTCATCCATCTCCTCCAGGCTTCTTCCTTTGAACTCTATCTTCCCGGACGATCTTCCGTGAGGAGCAATACTTGTCTTCAACTGCCTAAGAAGTGTGGTCTTTCCACATCCGGAACTTCCCAATATGACCACGAATTCCCCCTGCCCCACTGATAGCGTCACATTTTTCAATGCATCAAGCAAATATCTCTCGCCCGAATCATCATTGTTATCGGGATATGCAAATGTCAGTTCTTTTATATCTAATATATTCACGGCTTCTCCTTTGTCACATTTTTCGAATATTAACATTTTCTTTTGCCTGCATATATATTGGAACACATATAAGACATACATACACTACATACATACTTACAGTGAGTGTACCACTTACACTTCCTCTTATAGACGGATAATACCAGAACGCAAATCCTCCGCGCACACTGCCTGCCAGCACATACAATCCACACACAAGTATAAATGCAAGCGCTTTAGTATCACTTTTTCTAAATCTATACAGTGAATATGCAGATCTTCCGGGAAGTCCATATCCCCTTGATCTCATACTGTCTGCAGTGACAAGCGCCCGTTCAAGAGCCCAGGTTACAACGGCAGAAAACACATGGCAGCCCGTTCTAATTCTCACAAAACACGAATCTTTTGGTTTGTATCCAGATGCCCTCTGAGCTCTGTACACCTTTCCAAACTGTCCTGATATGTCCGGAATAAACCTCAGTGTCATGGAAAGTATCAGTGACAACACTGGCGCCGCCTTGCCGAACAGATACACCATCTTGTCCGATGATATAACGCAGTTAAAGCACGAAAACCAGCATATCACTGTCACCAGCATAAACGCAGCCATGATTCCATACATTATAGACTCCAATGTCAACGGATTTCCAGACGGAAAATATGTGAGTATCGTCACTCCCTGATGGCTGAACGCCGGGTTGATGAGCGCCGTCAGCAATATAAGTGGGATCATATATTTTATATTAGTCCTGAAGCCATCATATCCCCTAAGCAATACCGAATACACAAATGCCCCTATAAAAGACATGCCCAGGCAAACCGGATGGGTAAATGCCAGGGCATATCCTATAGTGAATATAAAGTATACCAGATTGACTATAGGGTGATATGTGGAAAATGAATCCTGCCTTTTCACAATTATATTTTTATCTCCTATCAATCACTATGTTCAGTACCCATGTCTCAGCGAATCTGTCAATGCATCTCAGATCCAACATCTGCTCCCAGGTCACATGTATAGAGCCATTTTATCACATCTCCCTGCTTGAGTTCATAGCTTGAACAGCCATAATTCGGGAACCAGCCATTTACCGAGTACATCCAGCCTGAGCCATCACCACAGTCAAATTCATACAGATTGTGAATTCCTTCTATATAATAACTTCCATACATAGGCGTCCATGAATATTCAAGCTGTATACCATAATCCCTGCACACCGACTTAAGCACTTCGAATACTGTGTCCCCCTCCTCAAATGTGGCAGTCACAGTTCCCAGAATGACACCATCATCAGGTACATAGTCCTTTTTCTCCGGTCTTAGCAGTTCCAGATTGTCAAATATTGTGGAACATCCTATTGATATAGTGCAGCTGTAGGTTTTCTTCGGCGCCTCAGTTGTATTCTCTGTGGTTGCCTTTGTCGTGGCAGAAGAATCAGCAGTTGTCTTATCCGGTTTCCGCTTTTCCGTAGTCGCCGTGGTCCCCGGCTTATTCTCCGTTGTTTTTTGAGACTCCGTGGTGGTATTCTTCTTTGTAGTAGCCTCCGTCTTCTTCTCCGTGGTTGTCTCAGTATTTCGCTCCGTCACATTCTCCGATGTGCTCTCAGCGGAAGTCTGATATTCTGTTTCCGATGTATCAGAATCCGAATGAGTTCCTGAGGAGGTATCGGTTACAGAACTGTCTGATTTCTTTTTCCTGTCATTCCCTGCATCAGTATTTTCCTCTGTCGCACTCTTCGTTGTCTCCGTCAGTTCCGCACCGCCTACAGCTTCAGTTGTGACTCCCTCTTCGGTCTTTTCCAGCTTGAAACCTCTGGCTCCCGGCGCATTTCCCCCGTACCAGAAAGCCCACATCAGGATCAGCAGAACAATCACAGCTCCACCTATGTGTTTCTTATATTTTTTTACAAATTCTTTGATCTTATCCATATGCCTACTTCTTTCGGATCACAACGTTTACAGTCTTGCTCCATGCTCCGTAATAATAAGTCTTTCCAACCTTCTTGAATCCCTGAACTCTGACATAATACCGCTTTCCCGCCTTGAGTCCGCTCAACGTCACATTTGTCTTCTTGTTTACCGATGCCCTGTACACCTTGACATTCTTTTTAAATGTCTTATCCGTGGAATACATCACCCTGTAACCCGAAGCACTCGCATTTTTTTTATAAGTCACAGTGCACTTTTTCTTCACCGTTGACTTTATCTTTGTTATCTTTTCCTGATTGACCCTGTATATTGTCTGGGTCGTATACGCAGCCTCCCCGCCACTTCCAACAGGCTTAACTGCATAGATATATTTCTTGCCATTTGCGACCTTCCGGTCAGTGTAGCTCAGAGATTTTGTGGTGGCCACAGTCGTCCAATTCTTTGCATTTCCAACCTTTCTGAGCACCACATATCTGTCAGCCCGTGCCGCTTTCTTCCACTTTACTGTTATGCCTGCTGCTCCATTACCCGCCGACACACTCGTCTTAGCCGGCGCAGCCATCTTTATGACAAATGTCTTGCTGGCTGAGCCCTTGAATATTCCCTTGCCGGTCACCACTACCTTTGCCGAATTGCCAATATTGACATTGTTCTGATATGAAATGGTGTAATCCACGCCATCCTTAAGCACTCTGTCACCAAGCTTCACCGTCACGCCCGGCTTCTTGGCCTTGCCGTCGTACACATACGTGCTGGTGCTGAGTTTCACATCCGCTGTCGCCACGGATCGGATATATAATGACTTTGCATCAGACATATCATACAGTGTGTTCTTTCCTTTTTTGAATCTGTCATAGGCAACCAGAGCATATCCTGCCTGCTGCGAAGCCATTCCATTTACAACCAGTTCTCCATTCTGATTTGCCGCATGCGCAAATCCACCGGCACTTGCAACATAGAATTCCATCAAAGCATCCAGCACAGAATGTCCATTTTTGACAAATGCCTCATCTGTTCCGGCATCCCTGCCTATATCAAGCAATCCACATATCACCTGCGCACAGCTCTCAGAATTCACAGTTCCCCATGAAGCAAATCCACCATCAGCCTTCTGCAGCCCCGACATTACATCAAGCGCCCTGTCAACCGCCGTCTTAACCTCTGTGTTAGACTTGTAATACGGCGCAAGTGCCTGAATTGTCATACCTGTCATATCCGGGTCAGCATTACTACCAGAAAATGCCCAACCACCGCTAGAAAGCTCCCGTCCAAGGATATATTCAACAAGTCCTTCTCTTGTCGTCTGAACACCGTCACTTCCATCCGGAAGCTTCGGAATATCATAACCTGCCGTGTCAAATGCAATCAACGCAAACACCGGGCCATTGATTCCCTGTGTTGTTACATAATTCATATCGGCCAATGGCTCAAGCAGATTGTATCCACCAACATCTGTGGCATCAGCGCCAATCGCAGTTAAGGCCAGTATTACCCTGGAATTATCCGTACCCTTATACTGCTTTTTATCGAGCTTCAGAGAACCTGTCTCCTCAACACATGACTGAACATATTTCACAATATTGTCATAGTATTCTCCATACCATGCCTCATCCTCATAACCGCATCTGGCAAGAGTCATCACATTCCACTCAGCCTCATACTGTGGATCATCCGCAGTCTTCCTCAGATATACAAGAGTATTGCCAAGGGCCTGTGTGTAATCAACCATAGCCACATCTGCAGTTTCCTCTGTCGCAGTTCCTGTCACCGGATCCGTCTCGTCATTCGTCGCTGTAGATACTGCTGGATTCGTCATATCGTCTGGCACTGTGTATATCGTAGAATCTGTTACACCATCCGACTCTGCATATATCGTAGAATCCGTTACATCAGCCGCCGCATACACGTTCACAGCATTTCCTGTTGTTTCCGTGAACATAACCATTGCCATCGTGCACATCGCCATACACACAGCAAAAATTCTTCTCTTCATAATCGTATCTCCTTTCACATTATTCCGAGTGGATATATAGCAAGCGATCTGACTTGCCAGAGTCTATGCTCTGCATACAGTAATGGCTGTTGCGACGGATTCTCACCGCACTTCTCTTCTTACTGAGCACACCTCGTTTACAACATCCTCCCAGGCACCATAAGCTTCCTTATACGCCCAGTCCGCAATGTGTGTGGTATGTCTCATTCGCCGGAATTCTCCGGGACTATACACCCAACATATTATATTGTCACAATTACCCCAATCTTATCAACGCCCATGTTCTATGTCAACCTGAAGCAATCAAGTCAAATAGCACAAATTTTTATCTTTTTTGCAAAAAAATCCCTGAAATAACACAAATTTCCAGGAATTGTATCTTTTAGCCATTTTAAAACTCATTTAGATACAATTTTCTCCCAAACAAGCCAAAATCCACCAAAAAGAACACAATTTTAAATTTTTTCAAAATGCAATCCTCAAAGCCGGCCACAACGTAAGACCCGCTTGGTAATATATATATCCGACAATCGGTAGCGCAGACGTCTGTGCTTCGATGGTGCTTGCTGGTGCGCAGATCCGCCGACGCCCTTTTGGCGGTCGGAGCACCATGCAGATAGCACCCAATCGAAGTGCAGTAAGTCAAGCGTGATTGCGGATGTATATATTACCAAGCGGGTCGTCTGTCACAAAAGCTTCTTAAAATCCTCCAGACAAACCGGTCTGGAGAAATGATATCCCTGATAGTAAGTGGAACCATACCTATGAAGGTAATCGAACAGTGCCTTGTCCTCGACACCTTCAATGCAGCTCTTGTATCCGAGTTGATGTGCACAGGACACAACCGCCTGTACAAGAACCTGATTAGGCTTGCTCTCCTGTATTCCCCTGACAAATGACATATCGACCTTAAGCTCATCTATCGGTAATTCCGTGAGCAGATTTAAGGTAGCATTTCCCGTTCCAAAATCATCGATAGCGATCTTTATTCCAAGTTTCCTGAAATATTCCAGCTCATTTTTCAGAAATGCTATATCCATATTCTTACATCTCTCTGTGAGCTCTATGCACAAATACTCAGGAGGGAACTTCGTCTTTTTTAATATATCCACAACAGCCTGCCTGAATCCATGATTCTCAAGCTGAGTCGCTGATATATTGACATTCACCCAAAAATCAGGTCTGATCTTGCGGATCTCCATACCATCCGTGAGTGCCTGCTCTATTATCCAGTTGCCAAGTTCAAAGAAACACGGCTCCATCTCAAGCCACGGTATAAATATTCCCGGTGGAACCACTCCAAATTCCTTGTGTTTCCATCTGAGAAGAGCCTCCATACCTACTATGTGTCCTGTCTCGGAATTTGCTATAGGCTGATAGCACATAAAAAAGCCTTCCATGTTGTTTGCCACACATTTGTGTATTGTGCTGTACAGCTGCAGTCTCATTCTATCATTGTCCTTGATCTCCTCATTGAAGAATACAAGTTCACCATGATGATCCTCCTTGGATCTCTCCAGGGCATATTCCACACTGCTCTTTATCACGTCCTCATCGGCTCCTACATGGTCATATATCAGACCACCTCCGTACAATTTAAGCGGGATCGATGTGCCACTCAGACCTACATTGTCAAGTGCAAGATTCTGTACATGTCTGTATACCTCTTTGAGTTCCTGTTTGGTATACACGTTTGAACAAATCGCAAATTTTGCACCGTCAAGTCTGAACACGAGTCCCTTTCCACCGACAACATTTTTGAGCTTTGTGGCAAAATCCTTAAGAACAGCATTGCCATATGCATATCCATACATCATATTGATACTGTTGAACATGGATATTCCTATTGCCAGAATGCTCATCGTCTGCTTGTTTCTCAAATGTATTGATATATACTTGGTATACTCATGCTGATTGTGCAGGTTAGTCACCGGATCAACCCCATCTATGACACCGTGGTTTATGACAGTGCCCACAAAGAACTCCGGATCACCATTTTCTTTCTTGGTGATGAAACCTCTGCAGGTGCAGACCACATATTCACCATTTTTGTTTCTCATTCTATATTCTACATCATGATACTTTTTGCGCCCCGCAAATACCTCTGTAATATCCTGTTCAAATATTGCTCTGTCATCTGGATGTATAAGCTTCTCCCACACTTTCTGTGTATCATATATGTATTGCCCCGGAAGCCCAAAGTAATCCACCGCACTTGCAGACCATTTTGTAACATTCGTATCGAGATCATCCATAAATATATAATTTCTGAGTGTTGTAGCTGCAAGGGCATCAAATATCCTGTCTGTCTTTCCAAGATTCCTGTAATGCGGGACTCCATCCTTTGTAGTTCCTACAGCTATATTCGCCTCATTCTCCACGCTCTCGCGCCTCTTGACCTCAGGATGCTTCGAATAGAATCTCTTCTTATCCTCATACATCAGTCTTTCGGCTTCGTTCATTATCTTGTCTATGGAATCAGCCTCAGCCTTCCAGACTGCGCCGAACGCAACCGGAGCCTCCTCCTGCTCATCAATTACCTCTTTATATCTGGCGATCATTGAGTTAAACGACTGCTCAGCAATATCCATAATGATGACAACAAATTCATCGCCACTTATCCTGTAACATGCATTTTCGCCAAAATGCTGTGCCAACATCTGCGATACCCTCTGAAGATATAGATCTCCTTCTTTATGTCCATAATGATCATTCACGTACTTCAATTTGTTCACATCGTTGAATACGAATCCGACCGACCGCTTATCATTTCGGTCTGCATACGCGTCGCACAGAATGTTAAATGCATTTCTATTGCCGAGACGAGTGAGTGTATCCTTGTAACTGTAAAATTCCAACAGCTCCTGTTTCTCTATGCTCTCAGAATACTCCTCATGTATATCCCTCGTATAAAGATAGAATACCTTATTGTCATCTCTATAGTCAGCAGTAGGTATGACCTCTGTCATCACCCATCTGTACACCATATCCATTTTACGCTTATATCTAATGGTAAATCTGTCATGTCCATTTGCAAAATATTTTATGAGGAACTCAGGAGACAGGCACTTTCTTACCCTGTCCACATCGTCAGGGAATATCTCACCACCCATAGTCATGTCTTTCATGTAATCTCCAAGGCAGTCATGCTTAACCTCATCTCTGCTTCTTATATATCCGCCTCTCAATGTCTCGCAAATATTGTGCGTCACATCAATCCTGAATATACGCCTGTATACCCTTGTCAGTGTCCTGAGACTATCCTCCAGCACCAGGGTGTCAAGGCTGACTGCCCTCATGCCGAACACAACCCATTGTCCGTCCTCTCTCGGCTCTTTCTCAGCTTCTATATCCATGGAAACCCACTCATAGTCCTCGCCAAGTCTCAATCTGAACCTGAAATTACGCACGATGGATCTGGCTCCGGCTTCTATGAGTGCTTTGACATGCTTCATATCACACATATATGCAAATTCTCTGACTTCATCAGGATGACAGCAGTCCAGTCCCTTGTTATCTTTAAAATAGGAAGATACGTCAGAGGTACTTTTATAATTATCTGCATTCTTGTCCACACTGATAACACTCACATACTCCCCAGTATCAATGTTGACCAGCGCCAGTTTCACATAATTATCATATAATATGTTCTGTATATGTTCTTTGTAGTATTGTTTATCAAGTGATACTTCTTTCAAAAGATCCCTCCTTGCAGCAGCATCCAGCCTGCCATATATTCCCACGCAACCGTTTCCATTATAGCATTTACGCCATAATATAAAAAGGATGTTTTAACTAATTACATGTCTAAATAGATAAAAATAGCTGATAAAAAAGTTACACAAACAATTTTACCAGCTATTAATAACCATCAATTAATACAATATTAAATTATTTATACACCAGACAACAGCTCTGTTTATTTGCTCTGACGTTTCTTGTAATCCTCAAGCAGCTCCTTAAACAGCTTATCATGCTCAGGATATGCCTTTCTGATGAACACAAGCTTGTTGTTGCCATCCAGCAGACAATGTGAGCTTGTGCAAAGTGTTCTAAGCTCGCCTGTCTTCTTGTCCACGATCTCATATGAAAACCCTACACGGACACCTGTATACTCCGAAAGACTGACATGTATCAGCACATCATCGCCGAAGTGGCACATACTCTTATACTCAGCCGTCACACCAAGCACAGGAATTATATATCCGTCATCCTCTATAGACTTGTAATCCCAGCCTATCTGCTTCATCCAGTCCAGCCTTGCCTCCTCGATCCATCTGATGTAATTGGAGTGGTGTACTATCTGCATCCTGTCCGTCTCATAATAATAAACCGATCTATCATATGGCTTGATCTTACTCATATCTATCATTTTTCTTCACCTGATTTCTGACTTACTTCCAGTCCTTTTCCTTGATCTCAACACGTCTTACCTTGCCGCTGATGGTCTTTGGCATCTCATCAACGAACTCGATAACTCTAGGTCTCTTGTAGCTTGCGATGTTCTCTTTAAAGTATCTCTTGAGCTCCTTCTTGAGGTTCTCATCGCCAACTGTACCCTCTGTGAGAACTATAGTGGCCTTTATTGCCTGACCTCTTGTGCTGTCAGGTACTGATGTAACTGCACACTCAAGGACATAAGGTATTCTCATGATCTCATTCTCTATCTCGAAAGGTCCTACTCTGTAGCCTGCAACCTTGATGATATCATCCACACGTCCAACGAACCAGAAATATCCATCCTCATCCTGGTAAGCCGTATCACCTGTGTGATAGAAGCCGTCATGCATAACCTCGGCTGTTCTCTGTGGATCCCTGTAGTACTCCATGAACAGTCCGTCCGGCGCACCGTCTGCGATGTTGATGACGATCTCACCTGTCTCACCAGGTGCAGCAAATGTTCCGTCTGCCTTCATGATCCTCACGTCATACATTGGGCTTGCCTTACCCATTGATCCCGGTCTTGGAGTAGTATTCTCAAGGTTACCAATGGTAAGAGTCGTCTCTGTCTGACCAAATCCTTCATATATAGTGAATCCTGTTTTCTCCTTGAATACGTCAAATACCTCAGGGTTAAGTGCCTCACCCGCTGTTGTACAGTATCTGAGGGATGAGAGGTTGTACTTACTCATATCCATACGGATAAGGATTCTGTACAGTGTTGGAGGTGCACAGAATGTTGAGATATTGTACTTCTCTATAAGCTTGAATATAGTGTCCGCACTGAATGTATCAAAGTCAAATACGAATACGCATGCCTCGCACAGCCACTGTCCGTAGAGCTTGCCCCAGAGAGCCTTACCCCAGCCTGTATCTGAAACTGTGAGATGAACCTCACCAGGTTTGTTGCAGTGCCAGTATTTTGCTGTGATGTAATGTCCAAGTGGATACAGATGATTGTGTGCAACCATCTTTGGATGCTCTGTTGTTCCCGATGTGAACATGACGAACAGTATATCATCCTTTCCTCCTACAGCATCCTCGCCTGTAGGTCTTGGAAACTCGGTGCTGCACTCCATGATTCCCTCATCGAAGAAGTTCCAGCCTTCTACTGGATGATTTACAACGATCTTTGTCAGCTTGTCATCAGCAAATGTATCTATGGACGCCGTGATTCCGTCATCTGATGTACACACAACCGCTGATACGCCTGCTGCCTCAATTCTATACTGATAATCTGTTGCCTTTAATATATTTGTCGCCGGTATAGCTATGGCACCGATCTTGTGGAGAGCCATCATGGTGAACCAATACTGATAATGTCTCTTTAACACGAGCATTACCTTGTCACCCTTCCTGATGCCCAGGCTCTTGAAGTAATTGGCTGCCCTGTTGGAATAATCCTTGATATCCTGGAATGTGAATTTCTTCTCGATCGTTCTATCCTTTGATACATAGATGAGCGCTGTCTGATCAGGCTTCCTCTCTGCCAGAGCATCCATTACGTCGTATGCGAAGTTGAAATTCTCGCTGTTGGTGAACTCAATCTTGCTGAGAACTCCATTCTCATCAAGAGCTGACCTCACAAACTTTCCTGCTATTCCCTGCTCTGGTCTCATTTCTGTTGACATGTTAATTTCCTCCATAAACTATAAGTTCTGATAATATATATGGTAAAACGGCTTTTCCGCCTTTTAACGCCGGCGATACATGCCGTTTTTTATCACATTATGTATTAACTTAGTATAAAAAGTCTTCTAAGTTCGTATTTCTATCTAGCAATCAAAATAAACATTACTTTAATTTGCGTTTTCAATTAACTTTACATGTAGTTTCGATTACTACATCCATATATTATCATATCTCTTTGTCATGTCAACAGAAAAATAAAAGTTTTAATTTATTTTCACATATTGGTATTACATTTTGACTGCACAGTTTTTTCCCTCAATCCATAAAAATAAGGCGTGCAGCAATGAATCCCCCCGGATAAGTCCAGTTTCATCTCCATCGCTGCACGCCTTAATTTTCTTATTATTTCATTATATATCACAGTCTCTACTGATCCTGTACCTGCTTGGAATCCTGTGTCTGCTCCTGACTATTCCACTGAAGTCTCTTCTTTCGCATCTGTGACTTGTATACAAGTATCGCCGTAACCACCGATACGCACACAAATATAAGCACACATATCACAAATATCAAAACTGTTGTCATGTCTTTGTCCTCCATGCACTAATCTCTCACCATATCAATCTTGTCTGCTCCCTGCTTCTCAAGATTCTCTGTGATGTTGATATCTGTAGAATTATCAAGGGCTGCCTTTCTATCACGCATCGCCATGTTCGGATCCCTGTGTCTTGAAGGGCCGCCCACGCAGCCACCTTCACACGCCATACCTTCCATGAAGTCATCCTGGAATCTGTTGAACTTCATGAGAGTCAGTGCCTTCTTACATGCATCTATTCCATCGCATTTGCACACCTTAACCTCGTCCTCGCAGCCGAGCTCCTTCATGCTCTCTATGACTGCCGCTGTAACTCCGCCTGCATTTGCAAATTTCTTGCCGAACAGTGTGGACTGGTCGTTATCTTCAGCCTCAGGCTCAAGCTTGACATCCTTTGCTCTCAGCATGGCTCTGATCTCTCCGTATGTCAGCGCATAGTCCGCAGATTCCTTCTCTCCGACTGCGCTCTCCGCCTTCTTGCCGATACAAGGGCCTATGAATACTGTCACGGCATCCTCATAATTCTCCTTGATGTATCTCGATACTGCACACATAGGTGATACGGTCTCAGATACCATGTCTGCCAGCTCAGGGAAATGCTTCTCCACCAGAAGCTTGAATGCAGGACAGCATGAGGTTGTCTTCTTCCTGCCCTCTGCCTTGGCCTCCATCCATTCCTTTGCCTCTGCCATGGCTGTCATGTCGGCACCAAGTCCCACATCCACCGCATCGTAGAAGCCTATCTTCTTCATGGCTGTTCTCCAGCTCGCCATGGTGATATCCGCACCGAACTGTCCGTATGTGGCAGGTGCGAACATGGCAAATACCTTCTTGCCGGCTCTCATGTCATTTATTATATCTACTATATAAGACTTTGATCCGATCGCACCAAATGGGCACTTGTGGATACATGAACCACAGTCTATACATTTGTCCTTGTCTATGACCGCAATACCTGTTCCATTCTCAGCCACAGATATGGCACCAACCGGGCAGCTCTTGATACATGGACGCATCAGATCTGCAATGGCATTGTACGGACATGCTTTGGCACACTGTCCACACTCCTTACACTTTGATGGGTCGATGTAGGACTTGTCACGTCCCATGCTGATGGCACCGAAACGGCACGCCTGCTGGCACGCTCTTCCCATGCACTTCTGGCAGTTATCAGTTACTACGTAACGTGAGATCGGACAACCCTCACAGGCAGAATTGATGATCTGGACTACATTCCCATCATCCTCTGTTCCAGGGGCTTTGCCCTCGGCAAGTCTGATCCTCTGTCTGATAACCTCCCTCTCTCTGTATATACAACATCTGAAAAATGGCTGTGGACCGGGAACCATCTTATATGGAAGATTGTCCCTCTCATCATCCAGCCTGCCTTCATACGCAAGCTTTGCCACCTCATAAAGCACCTCGTGCTTTACCTTTAATAATGTAGCGTCATTTGTAATCATGTGTTAACCTCTACTTATATATATTGTGGATCTTCTGTCATAGCAATCACTACGCATATGATCCAGTTGCTGATCGTATCACTCTTCCCATTCAGATCCAGTTATAATCTCCACCCGTTATAGCCAGGCTGAGCAATGCATCCATCTTCTCTACCTCTTCTGCGCCCTCTACGATCCGCATGAGCTTTGCAGTTTTCTCCTCAGCTTCCATCACACTACCTCCATTTATAACATAATTTTCGTTCAATAACAATCTATGCAATTGACCAAAACCATTTATTTTCATTTGAGGGCAGTTATGCTATAATAAAAAACACTTTTAAATATAGTAATCAATCTTTTATATAAGGAAGGCGAAATACAAATGTACAAGATCAATTTTTCAAAGCCAATCAACGTCCATTTCATGGGAATAGGCGGAATAAGCATGAGCGGTCTCGCAGAGATACTTCTGAAGGCCGGATTCAAGGTTACCGGATCAGATATGAAAGCATCCGAGATCACCGATCAGCTTGCCGACATGGGAGCGCTTATCAACATCGGTCAGTGTGCATCTAACATAACAGACAACATAGATCTGGTCGTATACACAGCAGCCATACATCCTGACAATGAAGAGTTCAAGGCCGCAGTGGAGAAGAACATTCCTATGCTCACCAGAGCCCAGCTTCTCGGCCAGATCATGGAGAATTACAAATATTCCATAGCCGTCAGTGGAACCCACGGCAAGACAACAACGACTTCCATGCTGTCCTACATCCTCATAGATGCGGACACTGATCCTACCATATCAGTCGGAGGAATCCTCGACAGCATCGGCGGCAATATCCGTGTAGGCAAATCTGAATACTTTGTAACAGAGGCATGTGAGTACACCAACAGCTATCACGCATTTAAGCCTTTTATCAGTATCATACTGAACGTGGATGCCGACCACCTTGACTTCTTCAAGGATATAGATGAGATCGCTGAGTCATTCCATGTATTTGCCACCAAGACTCCAAAGGAGGGCCTGGTCATCGTGAACGGCGATATGAAGTATTATGATACCGTTGTCAGAGACCTCGAGTGCCGCGTGGTAACATTTGGAAAGGGCGCACAGAACAAATATTCAGCACACAATATACGATTCGATGACTTCGGCCATCCAACCTATACACTGGTTGTGGACGGCAAAGAGATCACTGACATAACACTCAAGGTATTCGGTGAGCACAACGTATACAACTCACTGTCAGCCATAGCGGCATCCCTTGAACTTGGAATCTCCATAGATGTCATCAAACAGGGACTGTCAGAGTGTGTCGGTGCCGAGAGACGTTTTGAGTACAAGGGAACCATCCTCGACAACGTGAGAGTCATGGATGACTACGCTCACCATCCAACTGAGATAGCAGCCACACTGAAGGCAGCAAAGAACACAAGCTACAACGAACTGTGGTGCGTATTCCAGCCACACACTTACTCAAGAACCTACGCTCTGTTCGATGAGTTCGTAGACGCACTCAAGGTATGTGACCACGTCATCGTGGCAGATATTTATGCAGCCCGAGAGAAGGATACCGGACTTGTTTCAGCAAAGCAACTCGCCGAGAAGATCGCCGAGACGGGTACTGATGCGTTCTATCTTCCATCTTTCGACGATATAGAAAATTATCTCTTAAAAAATTGCAAAAAAAATGATTTGTTGATAACTATGGGCGCCGGAAACGTCTATTCTATCGGAAATGACCTGATAAAAAATTAGTTATCCACATTATCCACACAGCTCTGTGGGAAAGTTTTCCCCACAGAGCTTATATTTTTTTGTTGACATAATTTTTACAGAAATATTACAAAGCCCTGTTAAACTATGACTTTTGTATTTTTATGTCTCTTTTTCGTCCACATTATCCACATTATCCACATCCCCACCATTTTTCCCAACCGACTGTATGTTCTGTTTGCATTCCAAAAAGTTCATGTTATAATGCATTTGCGCTAAGGGAAATGCGCTATTTCAGGAGTATGATCAAGGAGTTTTTTGACATGAGCTACATTACTATTACAACAGAAAAAAACGAAACATATTCCTCTATATCAAACTTTTTTATAGACTATTACATGACCTCCGCCAGCGGAGAGTTTGTTAAGGTATATCTGTATCTGGTCAGACTTATGTCTTCCAGTAAACCCGTGTCTGTCGCCAACATAGCAGATCATTTTAATCTCACAGAGAAGGATATTTGCAGAGCCATAAAATACTGGATAAGCCAGGATGTTATGAAACTCAACTACAACAAGAAGAAGGAGCTTACAGGAATAACTCTTCTCCCTCTTCACGACAAGGGCATCTCCTCCGACAGCGGAGTTGACGACCTCTCTATTCTCGGCATGGATTATTCCACCGGGGATGACGATAACAACAGCGAGATCACGGCGACGATCACAGACGAAGACAAGGCCGAGGTGCCGGAGCGCACTCTGCCTGACAAGATAACAGTTACACCAGAATTTCTTAGGAAGAAACAGGAGGACGAGGTTCTCTCTGATATTATGTTTGAGACAGAGGCATATTTTGGCAGACCGCTTTCCATGCCTGAATCAGAAAGTCTCATATACATATACGACCAGCTTGGCTTCTCCCAGGAGCTCATCGAATATCTGATCGAATACTGTCTGACCATGGGCAAGGCAAGCTTCAGATATGCGGAGACCGTAGCCATAGCATGGTATGAAAAAGGAATCGACACGGTTGACAAGGCCAAGGCAGACAGCTCCGCCTACAACCCATTTTACAGAAAGGTCTTCTCTGCACTCGGAATACGCAGAAGCAATCCTACCAGCATAGAGACCGCATACATTGACGCGTGGACAGGTGAGATGAATTTCTCAGAGGATCTTATCCTTCTGGCATGTGAGAAGGCCATAATCTCCAAGCCACAGTCCGCCAACTTCGCATATGTCAATGGAATTCTTGAAAACTGGCATAAGAATGGTGTACAATCCATTAGGGATGTCGAACTGCTCGATCAGGAGTTCCTCAAGAAGAAATCAGCGGCCACAGCGCAGCCTGCAGCCACCAGGAATCCGAATGGATTTGCGAACTTCAAGCAGACAGACATGTCCAACCAGTTGGACAAGCTGGAACAGATGCTTGCAGATGAACTCAATCTTGACAAGAGGTAATATATACATATTATGGGCAATATAAATTATGATGATATTTTGTCCCGACTGAGCAGGATCAGACAGGACAATCTTCGCAAACAGGACAACAGAAAAGCTGAGGTATATGCCAGGATCCCTCGTATAAAGGAGATCGACGATGCCATCGCCCACAGTGCCGTCCAGGCATCAAGGGCAAGGATACTGCATCAGGAAGTGGATGAAGAAGCACTCTCCATGAAGAACCACGCTCTCCGCGATGAGAAGCATCAGCTCATGGCACAGACCGGATACCCTGACGATTATCTGGCACCGATATACAACTGCCCCGCATGCAGAGACAGCGGATATGTAGATGGTAAGCCATGTTCATGTCTGAAACACATGGTCATCAGCCAGTTGTACCAGCAGTCCACCATAGAGAAGGTGCTGGAGACGGAGAATTTTGCCAGCTTCAATCCTGATTTCTACAGAGATGAACACATTGCTGGCTACAATTACACTCCTTACCAGAATGCACAGAGCATATTGTCTGCATCAAGACAGTTCACAGAGAATTTTCAGGACAGCAGACCAGGCATTCTTATATATGGAGAGACCGGAACAGGCAAAACCTTCCTGACAAATTGTATCGCTAAGGAACTTTTAGACAAAGGTTATACAGTTTTATACTTGTCGGCGATAAATTTATTTGATAATATCTTACAGGACATTATAATAAAGGGTGGTCATGAACCGCATCAGAAGATGCTGTATGACTACATATATAACTGCGATTTTCTTATAATTGACGATCTGGGCACAGAGTACACCAACTCATTTGTCCTGTCTCAGTTATTTGAGATTATAAATACGAGAACTATCAAGAGACAGTCTACTCTCATTTCTACCAATCTTGATCTGCAGGAATTCAAGAACAGGTATACAGAGCGTATCATGTCACGAATAGTTGATAGCTATCTCATCTTCAATCTCTACGGAGATAACATCCGCTATGTAAAAAGAATGAAAAGCATAGCCAGGAACAAAAGGTAGACAACGAAAGCAGATTAGGAGGATTTTTATTATGCCAGACGATAGCAAGTTGGAAACAATACCTGTAGGAAGCTTAGGAATCATTGCTCATAAGAGCATTGTACCTCTCGGAGAGAAGGTCGATTCTTATATCGTAAAATGGAGAAAGAACCGTCAGAACGAGAACAAGTCAAGCATCGTATTCCACGGTTACGAGAAGGACTCTTACCTTATCAAGGCAGACTGCCCTAGATTTGGTTCAGGTGAGGCAAAGGGTATTGTCAACGAGTCAGTCCGCGGTAAAGACATATATATCATGCTTGATGTAGGAAACTATAGCTGCACATACACCATGGGTGGCCAGACTCAGAGAATGTCTCCTGACGATCACTATGCTGATCTGAAGAGAATCATCTCTGCCATGACAGACAAGCCTAGAAAGATCACTGTCATCATGCCTTTCCTGTATGAGAGCCGTCAGCACAAGAGATCAGGACGCGAGTCCCTCGACTGTGCAGTTATGCTCCAGGAGCTTCAGCAGTATGGTGTAGACAACATCGTTACATTTGACGCTCACGACCCACGTGTTGTAAATGCTATTCCAAAGAGCGGTTTCGAGAACGTAAAGCCTACTTACCAGTTTGTAAAGGCACTTCTTAGATCAACTCCTGATCTTGAGATAGATAACGACCACATGATGGTTATATCACCTGACGAGGGTGCTATGCACAGAGCTATCTACTTCGCTAACCTTCTCGGTGTAGATGTAGGTATGTTCTACAAGAGAAGAGATTACTCAAGAGTTGTGGACGGACGTAATCCTATCGTTGCCCATGAGTTCCTCGGTGATTCAGTTGAAGGCAAGGATGTTATCATCATCGACGACATGATCGCATCAGGCGAGAGTATGATAGATGTTGCCAAGCAGCTCAAGGCAAGAAAGGCTAAGAGAGTATTTGCACTTGCTACATTTGGTCTCTTCACCAAGGGTCTTGAGGTATTTGACAAGTGTCACGAGGAAGGTCTCATTGAGAAGGTCATCACAACCAACCTCACTTATCAGCTTCCTGAGCTTGCAGACCGCGACTGGTATGTATCAGCCGACATGAGCAAGTACATTGCACTCATTATCGATCACCTCAACCACGATGCATCTCTCAGCGATCTTCTTGATCCATCAGAGAGAATCAGTGCGAGAATTGCTGAGTACAAGGAGAAGCACACTATCTCAGATAACTACGAGAATTACTAATATCCAATTATAGACTTACAAAAAAGACCTACGGAAGCTCACCTGATACATACCATGTATCGCAAGCTTCCGCAGGTCTTTTAATTATTTATTATTAGAAACTTTCTACAATGTCACCACATTGCATGCTATATGCATATCCTCAAGTCTGTTAACCAGATCCTTATCGGATGTAAGCAATATCGTCTGCTCCGTGTTCACCATACTCATCGCCTTGAGCACTCCCGTGAGCTGACTCTCATCGGTCACATCTATCACATCGTCCAGCACAAGTGGCATTTTCTCGTTGTTAAGTATCTCTGCAACAGCCAGCCGCACAGCCAGATACACCTGCCGAACGACCTCATGTCCCAGGAATTCCGCCCTGAAGAAATGGTCATTCTTTTTCACTGCAACATGCATCTCATCATCGAGCTTTGCCTCCTGATACTGTCCACCGGAGAGTGCGCTAAGAATATCCGATACTCTGCCGTCTATACCGGCAAACAGTCCTGAGAACTCCTCCGATATGTCCATTATGGTATTGATAGCCTTATCTATGGCCTTCTTCTCAGTCTCAAGCACATCATAATCGGCAAATATGGCGTCTCTCTTCTCCTTGAGTTCATAGTAGGCATCCCTCTTCTCTATGGCATCATGCTCCTGGAACTTGAACATATCAAGCTTCCTGTCATGCTCCTCCTGAAAAGCTCTGTCTATCTCAACGCGAACCGTCCTCGACTCAGTTGCTCTTCCCATCTCATATATGGTTCTCCTGAACTCCTCCTCAGACGGAAGCTTATCACCGTCAAATGCGCCTTTCCTGAACAATCCATCTATGATGGTTATAGCAACAAACGCAATCGTACATATCGTGAATAGCTGCTGTATGGACTTCTGAAAACCAACAAGGTGAACCACTAGCATGACCACTGCAACAACCAGTATTCCTGTTGCCATTATGACAAATATATTGTCCGTCAGCTTCTTGTCCTTCTTCTCCTGCTTCTTTTTCTCCTTCAGCTCGTCCTCATCATCTATAGCTTCAACCTCGAGGAATATTCTGCTTCGCTCCCTGTCCTCATCATCGTCAGGGATCTCAGCATCCTTTTCATTCACAAGCTGCCTTGCCTCTCTCTTCAAACGTGCGATCTCCATATTATAAGCATCAAGCTCCTCACGTCTGGCAGTTCGGATGTCTTCAAGCTCCTTATCAACTTCACCCAGCTCATCCATCTGGGCTTCCAGCTCTTCTATCTGAACCAGATACTTCTGATTGTCATATTTCTTCTTTTCGTTCTCAAGATACGCCACTGCGTCTGCTCTGTTTATTCCGCTGCAGCCCGTCTCCTTCATATTCTGAAGATACTTCTCGAGTCTGTCACACAAAGCTTTGTCATCTCCGCCCATCTCCTCCGGCGGATCAACACACATTGCATCCACAAATGTGCTCTTGTCCATATCAAACAGGACACCTCTGTAGGAATTCTTAGACACAAGTCTCTCATCCTTCCCGCTCTCTATATCAGTGAGCGTTGCACCGTCCGTGGACATGTTGAAATTTCTCTCCATAAGATGACTCTTTCCAGCATTTGTCACCTGTGCCTTTCCGGCATATCCATTTCCACCGGATGGCTTTCTTAATGCAAAATTGTCTCCCCGGGCTCCAAGACCCTTGGTTTTATTCATACCATACAGTATACCGGACACAAAATCCCTGATCGTACTCTTGCCGGCTCCGGGCTCTCCATAGAGCACATTCAAGCCTTTGTCCAGCTTTATTTCTTTGTTATTGAATTTTCCAAATTCTTTCAAAAAAAGTTTATTTATATACATTACTTTTCTCCAGTTGCTATGATCGCCTCAAGACCATATTCAAGTGCCTTTTTGCTGACCTCGTCATCCTCACCGGACAACTCAGCGATAAATCTTCCAAGTACATTGTGCTCATTGTCCCTCTTGAGACCATCAGCATTGTACTCGAACATCGTATTATCCACAACCTCATATATCTTGTAATCCTGAGACACATCATCAAACTGAGGTCTCACTCCGCGCCCCTTCTGGCCCTTCAGGATAACCCGATATATGTTCTGCGTTCCCATCTTATCGATCTGTTTCAGAACAGCATGCTCAATCTGTCTGTCAGTATATTCCGGCTTTATCTCAAGTCCAAGGTTGATGTAATTCCTGCAGGCAACAGGCTCCCACTTTATCCTTGTCTCTCCGTTTATTATCTGTCCATAAATAAAGCCATGCTTTCCTGTGTCAGAAGGTGACAAAGGCTCCGGCGATCCCGGATATGCCATACGGTTCTTCACCATGTGCTTCGGCTTTCTCAGGTGTCCGAGTGCCACATAGTCAAATCCTGTGTCAGCCAGCTTTCGGAAATTAAATGGACTGTGGCTGGCATCTCCTCCATGCATGAGAAGTATATTGACAGCGCCTTCCGTCTGGGCATCTATCCCCTCTGAGAAATCCTCTGTGTATTCCGCCTGCCCATAGCTGAAACCGGTCACGCAGGTATTTATATCTTCAAAATACGCATTGCTGAACTCCCCAGCCGGAAGAAGCACTGTGTTCGATGTGAACTCATAATTCTCCGATGGAGATCCACTTTCAATGTAATCACTACTGCCCGCAATGATCACCGTTCTTGTATTTGTAAGTTTTGCAAGTCTGGCATCAAGCTTTGCAAGATCCGCTGCCTTCGGCGCACTGTGATACAGATTGCCGGCAATGAGGAGCAGATCTACCTTTCTCTCCTCCGCAATATCCAGGATCCTGTCAAATGTCTCTTCTATCTCTTTCGCACGGACATCGCTCCAAGGCTTTCCCTTGTCAGGAATCATCCCCAAATGCACATCCGAAACATGAATAAATCTCATATCCTAACCTCTAATCTATAGTTAAACTGCCATTTTCTAATAGCCCACACTTAGTCCACTATTATACAATCATCAAAAGTTTAACCCAAATCAGAGAAAAATACAACATAAGCTATGTTAAAACTTTGTGACATGCAGATACTTCTCCCTCGTGGCAAGCCCTCCTCTTATATGTCTCTCCGCCTTGTTGGCGTCCAACACCACCCTGGCCTGGGCCGCCAGCATGGGTCTTATATGGACCAGCCGTTCCGTTATATCCTTGTGCACCGTTGATTTGCTTATACCCATCTTGTCCGCTGTCTGTCTCACAGTCGCCCTTGTGTCTATGATATAATTTGCCGCTTCGATTGCCCGCTCTTCTATGTAATCCTTCAAAGAAAAAGCCCCCGCATATTCTGTTTTTACAGTCTATGCGGGGGATCTGAATGCTATGAAAGAACAGCCAGAGTTTTGTTTATTTTATACTATTTGGATATTGGGAACCTCACAATAAATCTCGAACCTATATCCGCTCTGGATATTACCTGTATGGTACCTCCGTGGGCATCAACTATCCATTTAGCGATGGACAAGCCAAGACCTGAGCCTCCGGTCTCATTATTCCGGGCCTCATCCGAGCGGTAAAATCTGTCAAATATATGAGCCAGATCGCCCGGATTCATTCCGGTTCCCTCGTCCTCTATCATATAACTGACATAACCGGGCTCCTCTTTTACACCAAGTATTATGGCCGTGCCGGGTTCAGAATACTTCGCCGCGTTCTGGACAAATATCCTGACGGACTGCTTGATCATCGCCACATCGCCGAGCACACACGCCTCATTCTCAGTACCACGGAACTCATATCTGTGGCTCTCGTCTATCATCATGGACTCCTCCCACACCTCACTTACCATGCGGTTGAGATCGGTTTTCTCCATGTTCAGGTGCTGCCTTCCACTGTCGCCCCTTGCAAGGAATAACAACTGTTCCACAAGCTCCTTCATGTGCTGGGATTCATTTTTCAGCGCCTCTATGGACTCTTCCAGAACCTGTTCGTCCTCCTTACCCCATCGGTCGAGCATATTCACATATCCCTGGATCACCGCAATAGGCGTCCTGAGCTCGTGGGAAGCATCCGACACGAATCTCATCTGACGTTTCTCATTCTCTTTCATATTTCTGAGCAGATTGTTGAGCGCGATCTCTATGCTCTGGAGATCCTTGTCTCCGGTGTGTATAACCTGCTCGTCATCATCCGCAGACAGGTGTGATATGGCTTTCTCCAGATCGTCTATCTTATTGTGATCCATCGGCTCTTTGCTGAGCTTTTCCGCCGTAACTGCCAGATCGTTCAACGGCTTTAATCTCCTTCTGACATCCGCTGTCCTGAACAACGCAACAAACAACACTATAGTCTCCATCCCCAGCAATATAATGCCCGGAAGCTCTATGATATCCCAAAGGATCTTAACGTCATATCTGTACTTCTTCTCATCTGACCCTTCTATTATATATTCATACGCTCCGCCATCTTCATTTTTCTCAACGTAATATCTCATTCCGCCCACGCCCTGTGGAAGCTGCTTTCTTCCCCACACGGCAAATGCGCTTACAATAAGAAAGGCAATGACGATATCTATAAGTATCACATTGCCCAGTTCTTTTAGCCAGAAGCTCATATTTATCCTTCTGGCTATCGATGACATTCTTTTGTTTTCGTTAGTTTTCTTTCCCATGTATTTTCTCTCTATCTGTGCGTATCCGTGCCATGCGTTGCTGGCTTGTCACATATCTGTCTGCTCTGCTACGATATCCGGCTTGTCACATATCTATCTGCTCTATCCTGGCATCCAAAATGGTCATTCTTTGATAACATATCCGACACCTCTGACGGTGGTGATCAGCTTAACTCCAAATCTGTCATCTATCTTTGTTCTCAGATACCTCACATACACATCTATGATATTGGTCTCTCCCAGGTAATCATATCCGCACACCGCATTCAGCAGCTTTTCCCTGTCCATAACGATGTCCTTGTTTTCCATGAGCGTCCTGAGCAGCTCAAATTCCCTGTTTGTCAGCTCAACTATCTCGCCGCACACTGTAACCTCATGCCTATCGGTGTCCATGCACACTCCACGGATCTCTATCCTGTGTGTGTGAACCTCCGCAACTCCGCGTCTCTTCAACGCAACCCTTATCCTGGCAAGCAGCTCCTCTATGGCAAATGGCTTGGTGAGATAATCGTCTGCACCGGCATCAAGACCAGATACCTTGTCCATGACCGCATCTCTCGCGGTCAGCATGATGACCGGCACATCACTCTCCTTGCGGATTCTTCGAAGCACCTCCAGACCGTTGAGTCCCGGAAGCATCACATCCAGCACCACGAGGTCGAAGCCACCGGACAGAGCTTTGTCCAACCCTGTTCTTCCATCAAATACCTTCTCCGCCTCGTATCCCTCGTGCAGCAGCTCCAGCTCCACAAATCTTGCAATTTTCTCTTCATCCTCCACAATGAGAATCTTCTGTGCCATATCTTTTTCCTTTCTTTTATGACGGACGCTGATATAGTTTGGTTTTTAAGTAAGCCTGTGAAATATGCCTCGGCAAGAAGCACCAAAGCTCAGTCGCCACGGCTACCCATTGCAGGGATGTGTCCAACAGACATTACCTTCTTCGCAACAAACGATGTCAGCTGGTAATTAACAGAATATCGGTAAAAGATATTCTTTTTTTCATTTTTTACTTGTTGTTGACGTCGGACTTAAGGTTGTCAACTGAGTCTGCCATTTTGTCACATGCGCTATTAAGGTTTACGTTGATGTCGCCGATTCCTTCAAAATGGTACCTGCACTCACAGAAGAGACCTACCACAAGAAGTGGAAGCACTACCCAGAATGCAAGTATAAGTGCGATCACAAGCACCAGCACTGGAACGTTTATCATGGTCTGGCCTTTGCGTTCTACTATGAATGTGCTGTCCACACTCTTCTTTAACACCTTGCCGCACCATTTGAAAAATCTGTCCATCATCTGTCCAAATGTCACCTTATTGCAGTCGTTTGTATATGTCCGCTGTGCCTGCTCGAACTCTGTTGAGGTCTGCTGCTCTGCACCCGTGGTGAAGCTCTCCACCTCAGGAGCTTTCACCTTGTCCAGCTTCTCCAAATAAATGATCGCATCCAGCAGGTCATAATCACATGCCTCCAGAGCGTTCTTCGCATCCTCATAGCTGACGCCTGTCTTTTCTCTTAACTTTTCTACCTTTTCAAGTTTATCCATAATCATTACACCCTTTCTCTTTATCTTGGTTACATCATCTTCCGACGATCTGTCGTCTTTCTGATTGCTTGTTGCTGATATCATCAACTGATGTTGTTACTATACTAATCGATGATTAAACCAAGATATGAGAAACATTAAAATCAGATTAATTTTATAATGAATAGAAGGATATGTCAAAGTTTGTTCCCCTTTTTATCTCGCTGTTATTTTTTACTACAAGTTAACTTATAGTTATTTTATATTGTATTAAATTAGCTTTAAGTGTATAATTTGTTCAAAAGGAGGTTGATTACTATGTCCGATATAGAATTTGAAAGAAGAATGAATGACCAATTTGCAAAGAATCTTTTCTTTTTTCTTAATAAATATCAATATACTCAAGCTGCCTTTGCTAAGCAGATGAATGTCAGCACTGCAACTGTGTCAAATTGGTGTAACGGGCTAAAGTCTCCCCGAATGGACAAAATTGACCACATGTGCGCTATTTTCAATTGCTCTAGGTCTGATCTTCTGGAAGAAAAAGATATCATAAGAAGCCAAAAGAAATCAGAGGCATATGCAATTCCTGTATTTGATTATATATCATGTGACAAAACATTTTGTTCAACCGAAAAGATTATTGATACAGAAGAAATACCCGAAAGTCTTGCTAAAACTGGCGAATTCTACGCTCTTAGAATAAAGGGGGATAGCATGGAACCCAAGATCAGCAGCGGCGACGTTGTAATTGTCCGTCAACAGGATGATGCAAACACAGGGGACACTGTTATTGCTACAATAGCTGGTGAATACGCCGTGTGCAAACGCCTGAGAAAATATAAAGAAGGACTGGAACTGATTTCCACCAACCCCAGCTATGCACCGCTCTATTTTGACGATGAAACCATAAAAAATAAACCTGTCAAGATCATTGGTAAGGTAGTGGAGTTAAGGGCAAAATTTTAATGGATTGGAGTGATTATTATGCTTTTTTATGTATATGATGAGAATACTTCCTCGACTGTTCCTGTTGAGGTATCAGATATACCAGAGTTAAGCGAACAGGAACTTGAATTTATATATGATGATAAAGTCAGAAAAGTATGGCACTCACAGGAGGAGGAATGGTATTTTTCCATAATTGATGTAATTGACGTTTTGACCGATAGTTCCGACCCAAAACAATATGTAAAAAAGTTACGATCCCGCGACCCAGAATTATCAGCTAACTGGGGTACAATTTGTACCCCTATTCAAATGATAGCCGCTGATGGTAAAATGCGTAAAATCCAAGCAACCAACACACATGGGCTATTGAGAATTATCCAGTCCATTCCGTCAAAAAAGGCTGAGCCATTCAAGCAATGGCTGGCAATGGTAGGCAAACAACGTCTGGACGAGGAAGTTGATCCTCAGATTGCTATAGATCGTGCTATAGAATCATACCGCAACAAAGGATATTCTGAAGAATGGATAGCCCAGCGTATGCGTGGGATAGAGATTCGTAAAGATATGACCAATGAGTGGAGACGTGCCGGCATTACCGATTCCAGACAGTATGCTTCTCTTACAAACATACTTACTGCCGCATGGTCAGGAAAGACAGTGAAGGAATATAAAAAGTTTAAAAGGCTGAAAAAAGAAAATCTCAGAGACAATATGACTAACACAGAACTTGTCCTGAATGCTCTTGCAGAGATATCGACAACAGAGATATCAAAGGCAACTAATCCTCAAGGTATAACCGAGGCCACAGATGCTACCATCCAAGGTGGCAATATTGCCAGAAATGCACGTGAATCCCTTGAAAAGCAGATAGGGCGCAGCATACTATCCCCATTAAACTCCAACACTCCCAAGCTGCTTGATGACAGCAAGGAAAAGTAATATAACCCGAATATGTCACAACTATAAAATGCGTATGAATCCTCAGACAACAGTCTCGGTTATTCATACGCATTTTTATCTTTTCCATATCACACCGTTCCCGCAGCAATCTTCGCCGTGGACTTCTTCACGCAGTAGAGACATGTCGGCAATATGTAGATGGTCGCGGTGACCCATGCCGTCTGATCAGCAAAGCAGATGGCTGTGAATCCAAATGTTCCGACAAATCCCAGGCTCACTATGATCCTGGCCGCCATCTCTGTAACACCTGAGAATATAGCCCGACCGGAATATCCAAGTCCCTGTGTCACCATACGCGCCACGTTCAGTATACCGAGACTCCAGTAGAAGAATCCCATACATCTGAGGTATTTCGCAGAGGCATCAAGTACGTCGACTGCGCTCTTCTTTACAAATATCATTGAGAGCGGTCTGCCAAAGAATATCATGATAAGTCCTGCTATCAATCCATATCCCACTGCGACTGCTATCGCCTGCCTCAAGCCCTGTTTTATACGTTTCGCCTGTCCGGCCCCAAGATTCTGGCTGCAGAATACAGAAGCCGCAGTTGCAAATGCGTCAAATGGACACATAGTAAACTGCTTTATCCTCATACCGGCTGTAAAGCCTGATACGTACACGCTGCCCAGCTTGTTATTTGCGGACTGCATGACCATACTTCCTATGGCTGTTATAGAGAACTGCAGGCCTGTCGGAATTCCCATGACGAGAAGTTCCTTCACTGCAGATCCCTTTATCTCCCTGTCCTCCGCCTCAAGATGCATGATCTGAACCTTCTTGAAGATATATACAAGACACAATATTCCACTCACCGCCTGTGCCGTGATGGTTGCTATAGCCGCACCGGCGCAGTCCCATTTGAGGACAACTATACAGAACAGGTCAAGGAATATGTTGAGTATTGCCGAGAACGCCAGAAACATGAACGGCGTTCTGCTGTCTCCCAGAGACCTGAGCACACTTGACAGATAGTTGTACATGAGTGTGAACGGAATTCCCAGGAATATAACTATAAGATAAGCATATGCCTTGTCATATATATCCTGCGGAACCGAAAGCAGATGAAGTATCTGATTACAGCACACCGAACATACAATCGTGACCATCAACGCTATGATGCCCGTCAGCACCGCGCCGTTAAATATATACTTTCTCATCTTGTGCAGATTATTTGCACCAAAAAACTTTGCAACAGGAACACCAAATCCTGTGCAACAGCCCATACAGAATCCCAGAACCAGAAACTGTATACTGCTGCTTGCTCCAACTCCCGCCAGAGCCTTATCTCCCAGTATCTGCCCCACAATAGCCGCATCTATTATGTTGTACGTCTGCTGGAGCAGATTGCCGAGCAAGAGCGGGGTGGCAAACTGCAGCATCAGACTGAGGGGCTTACCGGAAACCATGGACTTAGCCATGTCTTACACCTTCCTTACATTATTGATAGGACGGTGAGTTGCCAATTCTATCTTTGAACACAGAGCTACTATACATATCATTCGCTGGGTCGCTTCCGCTTATTTCGCCCTGCAGCGGTACTAAGGTGCCGCCTCACAGCGCCACCTAAGGACCGGCGGGTTCAAATTCCCTGCTCACGATATGTATAGCAACTCTGTGTAACAACTTTATTGTGACAACTCACCTGTTAGATGAATAATAACTACGTATGTAAGTCGGTTTCAGACTTACTTTATGTTTATTATCCTTATCTCTTATAACAGTTTTCCAGCCAAAGCCTCGAGTGCTGCCACATCCGACTGCTTGAACGCAGACCTTATGGTCACGTGCTCGTCCACGATCTCTATATCCTTCATCGCTGACATCTGTTCCTTCATGAGCTTGGCTGCCATTGGAGCCCACGAACCATTCTCAATGAATGCCACTTTTCTCTTCTGGTACGCCTTCATCTTCAGGTGGTTGATGAAATCCGCCATGACAGGCATCACACCGCCATCATATGTTGGGGCTGCCAGAACCAGTCTGTCGTATCTGAACGCATCCTCTATACACTCTGCCATATCATCCCTTGAGAGGTCTGATATCGCAACCTTTGGCGCACCCTTTGCCTCAAGTATCTCCGCCAGTTTCTTTGCAGCCTTCTCTGTGTTGCCATGGAGACTGCAGTATGCGATGAAGATTCCCTCATCCTCAAGTGTGTATGTTGACCACAACTGATATTTTCCGATGTAATATTCAAGATTCTCTGTGAGGATTGGTCCGTGGAGTGCACATATCTTCTGGATATCCAGTCCTGCTGCCTTCTTCAGAAGTGCCTGTACAGGCATTCCATACTTTCCTACTATATTGAAGTAATATCTTCTCGCCTCGCATGCCCAGTCCTCGTCGGTATCCAGAGTGCCGAACTTGCCAAATGCATCCGCTGAGAAGAGTATCTTCTCACTCTGTTCATATGTGACCATAACCTCAGGCCAGTGGACCATAGGAGCCATGAAGAACTGGAGCGTATGGCTTCCAAGTGAGAGTGTCTGTCCCTCCGCAACTGTCACGCTTCTGTCAGCCACAGGAACCTCGAAGAAATTTGGAAGCATTCCGAAAAGCTTGGCATTTGATACGATCTTGATATCCGGATACTTCGCAAGCACATCACCAAGATTGGCGGAATGATCCGGCTCAAGATGGGATATGATGAGATAATCCGGCTTTCTGTCGCCAAGCACCTCTGCCACATTTGCAAACCACTGGTCTGCACACTTTGCATCCACCATGTCCATGATAGCGATCTTCTCGTCCATGATGACATATGAGTTGTACGCTATTCCGTTTGGCACGATGTACTGATTCTCGAACAGGTCTATGTTCTTGTCATCCACACCCACATAAAATACTGTGTCTGTTACATTCTTAAGCATTGTATATCCTCCTTTTGATCCTAATTATCTAATATAAATAATCCACGTTGTGTCCACATGATATAATGAGCGCAAGTGAGCCAACATGCTCGCATGATTGGCGAGCGGCGAATTGGATCATGATAGTTGCGACAGCAACGAAAAGCACCGTAGGTGCGAATCATGATATAATGAGCATTGCGACGGATGCGCTTGCGCAAGACGTCATAATGCGAATGTCCTCATTGAGCCGACAGGCGATATGATATAATGAGCGCAAGCGAGCCAACACGCTTGCATGATTGGCGAGCGGCGAATTGGATCATGACAGTTAATTATAACATACTAAATGAAAATAGAGAATCAGCACATAAGACCTGATTCTCCATTTTTTGATAATTTTTTATTATTATCTGCTTACCCTTCTCTGTATCTTCTCCTGATACATGCTGTGATCCGCTTCCCTCACATACTCCTCAAGGGTTTTATCACCATCCGGGGCTGTTATAACATAACCTATACTAAACTCCAAGGCAAATGGAAGCTTCTCCTGTGCAGCTATCTCCCTGGCTTTCTCAAGGATCGCCGTCTTTCTTTCCTCAGGAGATTCCGTCTCATCATATATAGATATGGATACAAATTCATCTCCGCCGTATCGAACCGGAATACTGCTTATTCCGCCTCCACCTGCTATGGCTCTTGCGGCACTCCTTATAGCTTTGTCTCCGTACTCGTGACCATAAGTGTCATTTATATATTTGAGCTTGTCCATATCGGCAAACATTATGAGAAGTGCCCTGCCCTGACCCGCAGCCTTGTCAAATGCCTTTGCGGCGATCTGTCTCATACCTTCCCTGTTATATATCTGGGTAAGTGGATCCTTTATGGATATCGCCGTAAGCTCCTGATTGATCTGCTCTAGCCTCCATTTGTTGAACAGGTTTATCATGGCTACATTCACTTCGCTCATTACAGTTGACCAAAGCTGCTTATCCATGAGGTAATATCCATTTTCGACACAGCAGAACCCAACTGCCTTTTCTCCGAAATGAAATGGCGCAAATAAAAATATATTGCCGCCTGTCTCATCATCCAAAAGAGGAAACATACTATGGTATGTATCGTCACCGTCATCAGCTATGCCCTGCCTGTACACGATCTGCATTCTCTGAGGATAGCCTTTCACAGCAAATACATCCTCATCGTATGCTGCTGAGAGAGTCGGTCCAGCTCCCCCCATCTCCACAAGAGATCTGTCGACAACCATAACGCATTTCTTACACTCTGCCTGTGAATATGAGGACTGAACGCACGGATACAGTTCACTGTAATCCTTGCATTTGCTGAGCAAATGCGTGAAATCCAGTGTGCTCTCATCTATCTCCTCGCGTTCCACAACTCCCATTATATAATTCTTCAGGTACTGTCTGCCGTTCAGCATAGCATCCGCGCCACAGCCACAGCTCTCCGTAAATATACAATTATAATCTATATAAGAGCTGGTATCCGGATTGTTTCTCGCCCAGATATTCAGCATGATCTCTGCAGCCGCAGCTCCGATCTTCTCACGGATCCTGCTCACCGTTGTTATACGCGGCGTATAGTACGCTGCTTTATCAAAGTTGTCGAATCCTGTAACCTTAAAATCATTTGGCACTGAAAGTCCAAGTGCTTCAGCTCTGTTGCACACACCCACAGCCAGGTTGTCATTTGCACAGATTATTGCATCTGGAAGGATCTTCCTCACTATCTCTCGTTCTTCCAGCCTTCTATCATCCATCTCCTCATTATTCGAAGCCTCGGCATCCGGAGCAGAATCCGCAAAACTGCCACTGGTTATCTCACCGTACACCTCCGCAGGGCCGCCGTAATCCGGTCCGTCCTTCTCGTGTTTTATACACGTATGTCCATGTGCTCTGAGCAGCTCCTCAAAGCCCGTCACACCGTCATTGAAACCAAAATCTCCAAACAGGACATCCTCATCATCCACAGTCAGGCCATATTCATCCATACAGTCCCTGAATGCCCGACATCTCTCCTGAGCCTCATAGTTGTCCTTCGGTCCGGCAAGATACCACACCTTCTTCGCACCGTGTTTCTCTATCATATGCCGAGTCATGTCATACATGGCATCATAATTGTCTATACCCACAAAATGCAGACCGTCAAAAGCAGTCTCGAGGCTTATAGCCGGAACTCCGCTCTTCCTTATCCTGTCCAGCAGTTCCGCCGTGACTTCCGGATATTTGATATTGTTGACAGATATTATGATCCCATCAAAGTCTGTCAGCTCCGGAAGATTGTATATATTGTATTCTCCATAGCTGTAACCGTCGTCCCTGTTCCAATTGCCGTTGCTGTTGAATATGTACAAATTAACATCAGCCCTGGCTTCCTTTATCTTCTGCATAAATCCCAGCGGCCAGGCATAGGTGAAATACCTCTTCCAGCCATCCATGAACAATGCTACTTTTTTCATACCTTACCTCCTGATCAATCAGAACAACCCATCCTGTCCCCCATCTGTAAATTTGCCAAATATATTAAAAGGGCGCATCTGTATATATTATACACAGACCCGCCCAACCAAAACATATCCAAATGTATCAAAAATATGTACTTTACTATCAGAAACCACGGGGACGGAGGGGACAGACACCTCCGTCCCCATAATTCACTTAAGTGGATAGTCGCTGTGCAGCGGCTTGTAATCACGTATAGTCTTAAGTGCCGGCAGAGCATGTCCGTCATAATCAAAAAGTGCCTGATTTGCCCATTCATTTCCGCATGGTCCAGACTCCTCTATATATGACAGAGCACCTTCCGTAGCCCAGCCGCTTCCCGGTACTGGTATCCAGCCTGCCTCCCAATAATAAAAGCCATCACCACCAGGAACATCATCTATCAGTTTCATTATGTCGTTCATAAATTCCGCCTGTCCCTCAGGTGTCATAGAGTAGTCAAGATTCTCCACCAGTGAAGGTTTTGTGGCATAGCCCTTTCTATCGTCAGGCCCCAGTTTCTCATAGTCAGCATAGTCCTCCATGGTAAATCCCATGGAAACCTCAGCAATAACTATCTTTTTGCCATATCTATCCGCCATATCCCGCATATTTGCCTCCAGATCCTTCATGGTTCCATGCCAGAACGGATAATACGACATTCCAATTATATCAAAATTTTCTCCTCTTTCCATGTAGTGGTCAAACCAGTCCACATACATAGGATTGTTGCCACCATTGTCGAGATGTATCATGACCGGAATATCAGAGCCAACCGATCTGACCGCCCTTATTCCTGCGCTCACAAACTTCGCGATATTGTCATATTCTGGTTTCTGCCCAAGCGGCCACATCAGTCCGTTTGTAAGCTCGTTTCCAACCTGAACAAGCTGAGGGAGAACGCCCGCATCTTTCATCTCTAAAAGAGTCTCCCTTGTGTAGTCGTACACAGCCTGCTCAAGCTGATCCGCATCCATGCCTCTCCACGCCTTTGGCACCCTCTGCTTGCCCGGGTCAGCCCAGAAATCACTGTAGTGATAATCAAGCAGAATGCTCATTCCATGATCCATAGCGCGCTTCGCGAGTTTCTTATATACCTCAAGGTCATTTGTGCCCGCACCATAAGGTACGCCGTCCTCCGTGTACGGATCATTCCACAGACGAAGTCTCACAGAATTCACACAATAGTTCTTAAGTATGTCAAATATATCTCCCTGCACACCATTGTCATAATATTTCGCACCCAGCTCTTCAGCCTCGGCAACAGCGGAGAGATCCACGCCCTTTATATAATCTGCCATATTTTTGTCTCCTTCACCTGCATTTATTTTACTGCCTGTTATAACCAAGAACAGCCGCCGAAGAAAAATGTTCTGCATACCCCTGATGTACCAGTTCATCTTCATCTGTCGGCGGCCTTCTATCAAGATGACATCTGTCACCTAGTCGTCAAATGTAATCCTGTCATACATTCTTCCATATTTTATTCTGATGAGCTCGTTCTTTGCCAGAACGTCCTTCTCTGGTCCAACATACTGACAACGGATACAGTAGTATTCCTTCTTGTCCTTATCATAGAACATATCTATATCCAGATCTCTCATAAAACACATTGGACATCTGTAATTTAATTTGCCTTTTCCAGACTGAGCCATGTTGAAAATACCTCCTTATCCTTAAGTGTCTTTGTATAACCAAGAGTGAACATTGGCGAGAACGCATATCCCTCTTTGAAATATCCTGTTGCATCGCTGCCAGATGCTCCCATGGCAGCCTTTGTCTCGATCGCAGGTATAACTGCTGACACCTCATCGGCGCCTGCGAGATCCTCTTCTCTGCACTTGTACTCATATGTGAGTGACTTGCTCTCTGAAGCATTCTTTGCTGTGAGAGTGATTCCTGTCATGTCCTCTGGGTACTCTGTTGTACCGTAGCATGCCACCATGTACTCATTGATCTCAACCTCTGCATCAGGGTTGCTCATCTCGAGGATAGTTCTCTCATGTCTTATCTTGGATGAACCCTCCTCAAAATATATCTTTGTCTGAAGTTTAACTGTCAGATCGTAGAACTCGATGTCAACCGGGTCAAGTGTAAGGATTCTTGTGCTTCCCTCCTGCGAGAATGTTGCCTTTGTTCTGCACAGACAGAGGTCGACCTCCTCACCCTTGTAGCTGATCTTGGCACTTCTTACAGTACCCTCTCCAGCATAGTGTGTGAAATATCCTGCTCTGTACTTCTCCTGGATCAGGAATGGATATGAAGCATCCTGAACATGTGGAGTTCCGATACCTACAGGCCAGTTGAGCTTTGCAGCGTATGGTCTGAGGTCAACGATCGCACCGCCCTGATCCATGTTGATCTGGGCTCTCATGTATGGATCGCAGTACCAGAATATCTGCTTGTCTGATCCGTACAGTATATCCTTCCAAAGAGCACACTCAGGCTCCTCGTATGTCTTGTTCTCTCTGTAGAAGTCAGCAAATTCAGCCATTGTCATGTCAATACATTTGCCTTCCTTCTTCAGGTCGCCATAATACTTCATTCCATCCTCGTAGCTCTTCTTGAGCAGCTCGTATGGAGCCTCCCAGCGTCCCATCTTATTCAGCCAGCCCGGTCCAACGAACATCATGTTGTATGAATATCCATTGTTGAACTTAGCCAGATGACGATACTGGTCGATAAGGTTGTACAGATATGGGTACTCCCATGTCTTGCTGTCATAGATCATTCCACGGAGAACGTTCTGTGGATGTGTACCAAAGTTAGAACCATTTCCATCGTAACATGCCAGCAGATCTCTTGAAAGATGAGGGATAGCGACGATTCCGCTGTCCTCAGCCTCATTTGCTGCAGGTGCATGTGTGTTCTGCTTTGAAGGTATCCATGGATTCCATGGGCCGCCATCAAACAGTGTGTACCATGAGTTGTTACATGTGTGGTAAGCCTTAGGGCCCTCCTCCCAGCATGTTGCAACTGCACACTTAACTGATGGGTACTTCTCCTTAATGTAGTTTGTGAGCTCTGCGTCCATGTAGTATGAACCAGTTGATTCAGGGTAGAAGCCAAATATATCATGGAACTTTCCAAATACATCATCAACGATATTCTTCTTGTCCTCCATTGAGAACATCCAGATACAGAAGTCCTTGGTCTTGTACTTCTCTCTAAACTCTGTGCAGGGAAGTCCGAGAAGTGAGAGCGCTATCTCATCTCCATACTTCTCATGATGCTCCTTGGCAAGTGATACAGCCTCCTCGTTAAAAAGGCTGGCATATGTCATCTGAATAGTAGTCTTGAGTCCGTTCTTGTGTGCTGTCTCCTGCTGGAACTTGAAAATGTCCAGTGACTCTGTGAGGAGGGCTTTTCTTCCGATATCCTCTGCCTGACCATGGCCTGTAACCTTCTCGGCATACTCAGGAACCATCTCAGGACGATGGATAATGTTTACAATAAATGTATTCTCCATATCTTAAATCTCCTATTTCATATATGTTGTAACCTTTTGGTCTAAAGATGATCGTCCCCTAACAAGTGACAATATCCTCATTTTTCATCCTGTCTGCCCTATTTTAGGGCTAATTATAGCAGGCATCCACACCACCATCCATATGTGGTCCATCCGGTACGCAGACACCTGCCCAAAATAAATTTTCTAATTTCTCTCAGACCGTCCGCCTTAACCCTTTACAGAACCGCCAGTTACACCCTCTACATAGTACTTCTGCATGATGACGAACAGTATTGAGATAGGGATAGCTACCACGATACCGCCGGCGCAGAATACTGAGAAGTATTTGTTGACCAGTGATTTTTCAAGCATATTGTAAAGACCTATAGCTACTGTCCAGTCCTTCGAAACTCCTGAGTTGAGCATAAGCTTTGCGAATACAAAATCGCCCCAAGGTATAAGGAAAGAACTGATTACCTGATACACTACTATTGGCTTACACAGAGGAAGAATTACCTTCGTAAATATCTTTGCCTCCGAAGCGCCCTCAAGTCTGGCAGCCTCCTTAAGTGACATTGGTATTGTGTCCATGAATCCCTTCATGATGAGGAATCCAAGTCCCGATCCCGCTGAGTAAACTATGATCATACCGAAATGGCTGTTTGTAAGTCCCAGCATCTTCAGGATAAAGTAAATTGCTATCATGAGAAGTGGGCCAGGGAACATATTGAGTATCAGCGACGCACTCATGATCTGTTTTCTGCCGTTGAATCTCATACAACTCATCGCATAGCTGACCATAATTACAAATATAGTAGAGATGATACATGTAAATACTGCAATGATAAGTGTATTCTTGAACCATGACACATACTGCACAACCGAATCAGGTCTTGTGAGCAGCTGAACAAAGTTGTCCATAGACCAGCTAGTTGGGAAGAAATGCGCTGTGTTGATTCCCTTATATCCGCTGAATGAGGTGACAACCAGCCAGATGATCGGAACCAGCCAGATAACCGCGAGGACAAGTAATACGATATGTTTAACGATCGAACCTATTGTTTTCTTCATTACTGGTACTCCTCCTCTTTATCTCCTGAGATCATTCTTGAGAATGATATAAGTGTAAATGCTGCACATATGATAAATACTATGATACCGATAACAGATGCCATCTTGTAGTCGTAGTATTCATTTGTAAGTCTGAACAACCATGTAACAAGAAGGTCAACTTCCTTTGCATGCGAATTGGCAAGCGCCTGATTCTGTGTGACGAATACATCCTGTGTGAGCAGGTAGATTACGTTGAAGTTGTTGATATTCTTTACAAAGTCTGTTATAAGTGCCGGGCCCTGAATGAATAGGATATATGGCATTGTGATCTTCCAGAACACCTGGAAATTTGTTGCTCCATCAATCTTTGCACTCTCGATCTGATCTGTAGGTATATTCATCAGAACACCTGTTGCGATCAGCATCTGGTATGGAACACCGACCCAGATATTGATGAGAATGATCATTACCTTTGCCCAGTGAGGATCGGTCAGGAACGGTATATATGTAAGATGTTCACCGACAAGTCCTACATGCTTAAGCATGTCTGTGATACCAATATTTGAGCAGATAGTGTTCACAATACCGGAATCAGCGAAGAAGTTTCTAACCAAAAGCAGTGTTACGAACTGCGGAACTGCTATTGATATGATGAAAAGTGTTCTCCACATCTTTGGCAGCTTGGTTGTCTTGGAATTGATCGCCTTGGCAAGAAGGATACCGCCTATGAATGTGGTAAATGTTGCCATGACCGCCCATACAAGTGTCCAGCCAAGAACCTTTCTGAATGAATATCCAAATGTAACTGTCATGCTGTTTGAGAACAGGCTTGCAAAGTTCTTGAAGCCCACCCATGTAAACAGTGAGTTTGGTGGAAGGTGCTGCTGGTCATAATTGGTAAATGCCACCGCTATAAGAATAAGTATCGGCAGAATATTCATTATGACTACACCAATTGTCGGAAGTGTGAGAAGTGTTATGTGGAACTTCTCGTTGAAGAGTGCCTTCATATCTTCCTTGAATGTATTTATATGTTCTCCTTTTTCCTTCATCTGCTGAAGCTTGTACACTGTCTTGATATTGTGAATGTAGAAAAGCACGAATATAAGAATGATGAACAACGCAACCACCGAATTGAGAAGGATCTGGAAAGAATTGTCGTAATTATTAGTGGTTGTCTGCATGGTGAGTGGATCAAATACCTGCTCAAACTTTACAGTTCCAAGAGTTCCAAATTTGGCAAGGTTTGGTGCCGCATAGCCTACGCACATCAACACAAACGCAGCCTCAACGATGAGCATGATCAAACCATTGACGATCTGCTTTCTTGCGAAGTAACCTGCACCCATGATAACCGCTGAGAGCTTAACCCATATATCACCTTTTGCAAAAGCAACACCAAAATTCTTGAAGTATCTTCCTATGGCTTTAAAGAATCCTGATATTTTCTTCATGAAAAAGCTCCTCTCTTTTTAAAATGCCCCATATGCCACGAATGACATATGAGGCATTCTCATTATAACCTATAAATATTATTCAAAGTACTTCTTAATTGAGATTACTCCTGTGATACAGGTGCTTCAATTCCTTCTACAGCATTGTCGAGAAGCTTCTGAAGATCTGTTCCGTCCGGATTACCCTGAGCAAGGATTGAACCAAGTGTCTCTGCTGGTGTCCAGTAGTTACCGCCTACACGCTGTGGTGTTGCATAAGCTGCCTGAGCTGCAAGAGCTGATATAGCTGGATCAGCCTTAACTTCTTCTGACTCTGAAGCGTTGATGTTTGAAGGGCCAAGGCCTCTCTGCTTAAATCTTGTAACCTGTGTATCCTCTGATGTAAGATACTCAGCAAGAAGCATTGACCAGCCTACGTTCTTTGAATGTGGGTTTACACCTATAAGCTTGCATCCTGAGAATGAAGCCATCTGAACCTGCTTGCCTGCAACTGTGTATGTAGGAAGCTTAGCTGCTGCATAGTTCTCGCCCCATGCTGCCTCAGCGTCTGCTGCTCTCCATGTTCCGTTAACTGCTGCACAGATCGTACCCTCAGCGATTGCTGTTGCCTGTGTAGGATCATCCATATCTACAAATGCGCCAGTCTTAAAGAGATCAAGAATTGCCTGAGCTACGTCTGTACCGCCTGCCTGATTCCAAGTACATGTATTTGTAAGTCCGTCATCGTTAAGTGTAAGGTCAAAACCTGCACCCTGGAAGAATGAGTATACATACCAGGCATCTGATACGTTCATAGCAATCTTCTTATTTGCCTTCTTTGCTGCCTCGATCATAGCATCCAGTGACTGAACATCATCCTCTGTGAATACTGATGAATCATAGAACATGAAGTATCCGTTATCTGCTGTCATTGGATATGCATATAATGTTCCATCAACAGAAGCTGCCTCAACAGAAGCTGCCACATTCTCGTTTGCAACATCAAAAGTATATGTAGCCTGTACCGGCTGAAGTGCACCAGCCTTAACCAGCTCATTGATCTGGTCATCAGCAAATGCGAATACATCAGGAGCAGCCTCAACGTCTACCAGGATATCATCCTTTGTCTTTGACTCTGACTCGGCTCCGAGTGTGATGTTGAAGTCAACATCTGAATACTTTTTCTTGAATTCTTCAATAACCTGTGTTGTGAGATCCTGATCTTCCTCAGAAGCCCATACCGAAAGATCTACAGTTCCTGTTGTTGCATCAATTAAGTTCTGAATCGCATCATCTGATGCTGCAGCCTGTGTTGTGCTGTCGCCAGCAGCTGCTGTTGTTCCTTCGTCCTTTGAATCTGCGTTGCCACATCCCGCAAGGCATCCTGCCATCATCGCAGCAACAAGTGTTAATGATAAAACTTTCTTTCTCATTCTTATGTCCTCCTCTTTAAATAAATAATAAGAAAATTAGTTGCCCTTATTGTTTCCCGTGCGCAATCGGTTGTTCTTTATGGTTATATATTATCAGTTCTGTTTATTGTTGTCAACTACTAATTCATATAACTTTTAAAATAAAAAAATATACATTTTGCACAAGCCGCTTCATTCGGAAACGTTTCCATGTTCGTTATATTTTGCGCACCCGTTTGCGTTGCACACTATATATGGTAATATTTGTTAATCATCCGCAATCCCATATGTGAGATTTTCATGTTTCATTTCCTTTTCTAGCCATTATTACACTCATTTAGGCCGTTTTTTCATTACTTTCCTCTTTGTTACACCATAGAATATTGCTATAACAGCAATATTCTATGGTGTATTTTCATGCCCGTCGCGCATCATTTTTTGCGCATATTGCGCATATTCTGGCCCTTTTCACATAAAAACAGGGCGTCAGCCAAACACTGACGCCCCTCTAGGAAGGATATATAACTATGAATTACTTCGTTGACTCTTTTAATCTGAGTTCATAACCCAGATGTGTCTTCTTCTTAACTTCGTTGCCCTCTATAAAATCCACCAGCAGTTTACATGCCACCATTCCAAGCTCACGCGGATCAAACTGGAGCGATGTGATCGCAGGCTGGTAATTGTTCAGAAGTGAGCTGTTGTAGAATGACGCAACTCTCACATCAGTTGGCACCTTTATGCCCTTCTTATCCAGTATATTAAGTACATTCTGGCATATTCCATCATCCATACACAGTATGCATTCTGCTTTCTGCTTCATTATCTCTTCAATGGCATGTTCACATAATACGGAATTATCTATATCAAAGTATACCAGGCTGTTATCTACCGGTACCTCCATATCCTCCATCGCATCAAGATATCCTCTATACCTGTTGAGGGTTACCACATGATTCTTATTGCCACCCATGAGGGCTACCTTAGTCATTCCTTTGGCAAGCAGTATAGATGTAAGCTCACGGCATGCACTTCTGTGATCATGATCAACCTGGACAACATTGTCATCATCCATACTTCCAACCACAACAAATGGTATCTTTTTTTCCTTGAGATATTCTGCCGGGGCATCATTCACAAGAGTTCTTCCAAGTACAACCCCATCCACCTTATGATTCTCAACAATTCTCTCCAACTGGCTCATATCATCCGGTGACACTGTACACACAAGCACATCATAATCCACTGGCGCAGCCATCTCCAGCAATCCCATCAGGCACTTCTGAAAGAACGGCAGATCCACCACGCTGTAGTCGCTCGGCATGACCCATCCTATATTATAGGATTTTGACTGTGCCAGCCCCTTCGCTATAACGCTTGGCTTATAATTATGCTCCTCTATATACTCGAGAACTCTCCGCCTTGTCTCGGCACCGATCCTTCCCTTTCCGGAAATCGCTCTCGATACTGTAGTCTTAGATATATTTAACGCCTCAGCCACATCAGAAATGGTCATCTTCTGGCCTGACTCTTTTGTCTCCATGTTCAAGTCTCCTTTTGTTCAGCACATATCTCCGCATTTGCGCAACGCTCCATGCGCAATCGGTTGCCCTTGATATTATCATAGCTTTTTTTGTGCACAAGTCAAGATTTTTTTGATTTTTACCATGTCAAGTTGGATATTTTGTCAAAAAGAACAAAGATATTTTTTTTATTTGTGCAATTATATCTTACTTTGATGCCCACAGATCCCTGAGAGCCTGCTGCAAATAAGAGAAATCCACAGATGGCACATCCTGATTCAGTCTGCCCTCTTTCCTGCACACATCATATAATCTTATTCCAAGAGATGCCACATCCCGTCTGTCCTCCGCAGGCAGACTTGCATACAGCATGTCAAATTCAACCAGAGCTTTAAGGTCACCTGACCAACCCGATGCAAGCCAGGCTATATCAGCCGTCTTGTCATCTCCAAGTGCTTTAACGCTCTCAACCAGTTGACTATATTTACTGTTGACAGTTCCATTCTTCATACCCTGCCAGTGAAAAAGTGCAGTCTCAGACACACCGAGAACACTAGCTATAGCCGGAATGTGCCGCGCTGTCGGAAGCCTCTCCTCATTCTCCCACTTGTAATATATCCCTTCTGTTATCTTATGATTCTCCGGCAGGAGCTCATTTATCTCCGCAACCATATACTTTACCGTATACTTCGAAGATCTGCTGTTTTTGCGGATATCCCGCATATTGAAGCCTATCGTATCTACCATTTCTGTAGAATCCGACGCCCCCTTTTTTGTTCTCCTTCTATTCATCTCTCTCCTCCATTGTATACATTTATACATATTGTTTATTTTATAATTAATATATTGATATGTCAAAATATCTCAAAATGGCTTAAATACGTTACTTTTTGAAGGTACTTCGTGTAATAACATATCATGGCAAATCAATTTTTTGCCCCTAAATTGCCCCTAAATTGCCCCTAAATTGCCCCTAAAAAAAGCCCACCATATTGCTATGATGGGCTCTCTGTTCTACTTCAAAATCTCATTGACTTTGTTCTGGATTATAGTTGGATTATACCCCGCTGCCTTAAGCCTATTGATACGCTCCTGTCCGTTGCCCCACTTGCCTATGATGACTTCATGAGCAACTGCATTGATGATCTTGTCCTCTGACATCTGTGAAGCCTTGACGAGCTTGTTGACTGCTGCCTGAACCTTGCTATAGTCATAACCAGCCTTGGCCAGTCTACTCTTGCGATCAGCACCATTGCCCCATTTGCCCGCTAACACCTCTTTAGCCAGTGTATTGACGCTCTTCTTTGCTGTCGTGGATGCAGATGCGGTCTTGACCTTACCGGCCAGCTTATTCCAGCTCGCTGCACTGATATAAGCCTTATTGAGATCAAGGCTGCCACTGTAACCTGAGAGCTTACCGGCAGATGTGTACTGACGGATAAGGCAGTTATAAGCTCCCTCATTCCATGGATGTTCCTGATATCCTGTCCGCTCATAATCCGGATACTGAGCGACCCACAGACCATATCCAGCCTTTTTTACGGCGTTCATAGCACTCTTCTGGATGTAGATCAGTGGCTTGATGCCGGTCTTCTGATATACATAATTGCACCACTTGAGACACCATTCAAGATCATTCTTGCCAAACTGAGGGTTATTCTTTGCCTCCCAGTCAAGGATAAGGATGGCTTTGCCAATATACTTCTTGCAGTATGCCAGGAAGTAGTCAGCCTCTTTCTGTGGATCTCCGCTATTTGCATAGTGGTATACTCCCAGAAGTTTTTTTCTACTCAAAACTTTATCACAATGCGCTGCAAAGTATCTGTTCTTGTAGTCTGTTCCCTCTGTCGCTTTCACTATACAGAAGTCATACGCTATCTTACTGAGGTCTATGCCGGCATCACCCTGCCATGCACTGATGTCTATTCCATTCATTTCCCGTCACGCTCCTTCTCTATGTCTCCACCTCTGTAAAATCGTTTAAATATTTCGATCAGGTAGTCCCATCCTCTGGTGCATATGAATGCGATAATAAAAGCACCAAAGAACACAGCTACAGGGTAATACCATAGTAGCCGAATATCGAAATATGATAATGCTACAAACAAGCATATCTCACATATGATGAGACTTGTTATAAGCACCTGAAAAGAGGTTGGAATCTTCTTCAATATTCCAACCTCTTTTGTAAATTCCGTTATTACCGATATCAAAGTGCAAAGAACTGCAACAACTAATAATAATATTGCTAACTTATCCATGATTATATCTCCTTCCTATTCCTGATCATGTGCCGCTTTGTTCAGATGTTTTTCCATCTTGTCAATAGCCTCTGTGACTGGTCCATTACATCCAAGCTCCTTTAGACCTTTAAGACACGCAAGTGTACCATATGTAAGTATGCACTGCTCCTCTTTCATCTTCTTGATCTCCGCATCCTGCTCATTCTGCCTGGAATACCATTTATATATTGATATGAGTATCCCTCCTATCAATACAAGAGCTCCAAGTACCTTCCCAACCTGAATTATTGTTTCAAAATTTATATACATGCTCAACCCCCTATATAAGATTCTTAGGTCTTGCAACTCCTACTACAACTAAGCTTATATTTGAATCTGCTTTGTTTGTATTTTTTGCTTTTACAGTTATCGAATATGTAGTCTGATTTATTGAAGAAGCTTCATATCCCATGTATGTGACACCACTAGGGATATTTTTAGGAATAACTAATATTCTACCCGTATTCATTGGAAGCTCTACATCAACGGCATATTGAAGTGTCGTTCCTGCGTCAGTTCCTGGTATAGTCGCTGTTGCGCCTACTATATCAGATATAACAAGGCTTTTTGTTGCAATTTTTTCCGCATAGCTTTGCGCATTAGCAGCATCTGTTTTTGCAGCATCTGCCGTGTTCTGTGCATTATCCGCTTTCGACGATGCAGTGTCTGCTGTTCTCTGCGCTTCCTCAGCCCTACCTATAGCTTCCTCAGCCATTAATGCTGCGTCATTTGCAATAGACTGTGCCTTTGCGGCTGTTTTTTCGACTTTCGATATCTTCTGGATGATATTCTTTGTCGTTGAATCTGACTCCTCTTTTGTATATTTATTACTAAGTGGGGGGAAAGTTGATGCAATCGCAACCGGCCCACTCGCATTTATTCCATCGTGTATAATTTTGTAAAGCGGCATGTCGGCGACACTTACATTATTGGCTATTATGCCAGTTTCATACGCAGGTGATTGTGGCTCCTGTGAGGATTCTACAGGCTGCCCTGTCAAGATCAGCAATGACATATCCTCAAGTCCTTCCTCTGACAGCGTGTATCTTGCAACAAGAATATCAACTCGCTTTTTACCTGTTTCTCCACTAGGGAAAGTAAGATCTTCATATGTACCTGTAACCCTAGCATGGCACCCCTGAAACATAATGTCACACGGATATACTCTAAGTGTCGTTGAATTAACCAGCACTGGTGGCTGGGAGACCGACAAAAATCCATCGCCATCCCATTCTGCTCTGTGCAAGGCTCTATCATCTGCACTCGTTACATGTGGTTTCCCTGTTTTTCCTGTTATTATCTTCATATTTCCACCCTTTCCGCTACGACACCGAATATTCAATGTCTATGCTGTTATCATCTATCTTAGCTATGATATTTGTGATCTGCTTTTTTACGGTTGCTCCTGTAAACTTCTCTGTGCCACCTGTGATGTCTCCTATTTGCATCGCCATGTCTGGCAGAGTCATATCCAGACGGTCTGCATTCAGCTCCTGAAGTCGTGCTATACCTCCGGATTTAAGCTCATCCATATCTGTCGCTGAGCTATAATCATACACAGCGGTTCTTTCTTCAAAGCCTTTGAATGCCTGTGTATCCGTTATATTTCCTCTTTTATCAATATACAAATGCAGTACCTGTCTATCTTTGAGCTCCCCTTGGCCAAGGCAAATAAGATGATTATATCTGTTCTTGATCTGCGTGATATTGTAGTTGATATCCGATCTCATACAATCCTTATCCTCTGTATAATCGTAAGGCACCGCACTACTCATAGTCACATATCCATCTTTAACCACAAGCCTGAGAACCCTGTTCTGGGTGCTCAACAGCGCACATATGCCATCATAGAGACTCACATATCTGTTGAACTGAAATGATTGTACATTCCATGATTCGCCTGTCATTCTGTATATGCTGCTAAGTCCAGCCACTTCAATGAGCTTATTGATCACTGTAACTGCATCACCTGATACAATCTTGTAATCCGTCCCCGCCGGAGGCTCTATGATCTTGTCACACAAGATGCCTCTAAGATTTCGGCCAGTGTATTTGATTTCTCTGTCGGATGTCACCACACCGACATTATCAACTATGCCACCGTACTCTGTGTTGTTGATATACCACCATGATCCCCCCTGCAGAATATTATTATCCCTAGCTACAGTTATCTCAAAATCCTTATCCTTTGCAACATCCACATCTACGCTGAAGTTCCTGAGATATCCCTGTTCTACCCTGTCTGCATCAGTGTATATCAACCTTATGTCCATTTTGGTTCACCTCTCTCATGTATTACACTTAAATCAAAATCAAAGCTTCCATTCCACATCACACGATGATTCCCGGGGGATATCTTTTCAAACACATCGCTTTGCTTGTCCCTGTATCTGAACATGTTTTCCTGTGTTCCATCTGCTTTCACAAGAGTTATCGTAAGCTCTGCAGAATTAATAACGATCTTATCTCCATCGCCAACAACACACCTAACGCTGTAGTAATGATTGTCAACATATATGACTGGATTAACAGCACCACTATGTATGCTGAGTACAAAATCACAGTTTCTGAAGTCATCCACCTCAAGCTTACTGATATTGTCAGAAATTGAGTTGTAATCATATTCATAACAATACTCATAGCCTTTACCTTCAATAAACTTATCTGGTACATGCTTATAGTTGTGCAACTCTTCCTTCATCCATCTGCCACCATCTGTTACTACTTTAAGTGACAGATTCATCGATGTAGCCACGTCAAGATAATTGCTCTTCGCCGAACTAAACACATAGCATTCAAGATAGTAATCTCCTATATAGAGCTTCCCTTTCTGTTCTGCTATGATGTCTTTTTCACAGACTTCATACAGTCTATTCTTAAGATCGATACACTTCTTCTTACTTTCTGCCGATATAACAACAGGGATGGTCTTTGAGACCACCCCTGTTCTGAAATTTTCGGCACGGTTCCTGCTGCTATCGTATGTATATTCGTAGTTTCTGAGATCGTTTGAGTTGGCAAAGATACCCTTCTTCCCGAACTCTATAGTCTCACCTAAGTGATTCACATATCTAAGCTGTTCAAGCATTCGCCTTCACCATCCTTCCAAACTCCCTGCCGTCTATCTTTAGTCTTACCCCATCAGTCAAAGCTTTCACTATCAGGTCATACAGATTATCATCTATATGTTTAATGATCTCTAATATCTTATACAGTACATTCAAGCACTCTGAGTCACCTCCCACAGGTGTTCCACCTGTTATATCTGCCATATCCTCCGCAACTTTCCTGATCCAGCCGGTATTCTTCTCAAGTGGCACTACAGCCTCAGCTCCATTACCCTCAAGGATACCAACCTGACCACGCTTAAGCACACCACCTTCAGCAAGCTGCGGAGCGTCAAGCTCATCTATTCTCGATATCGACACCTTTGGGATCTTATTCAAGACTGATATAGCCGAATTGATTGCCCGGATAAAGCCATTGATAATCCCTGTAGCTTTACTAAGTATCGCATTGACCGCTGATGTCACAGCACCAGATAATCCGTCCGCTATTGCTGTTCCGACCTTGCTAAATATATTCTTAATCTTCTGCCATGTAGAGCTAAAGAAATTCACCATCGGTGAAAATGCATTCTTTATACCAGCCCAAGCCTTGCCAAATATATCACTGAACCATGTGCCTACGGCAGAGAATGTGCCCTTAATACTTGACCATATTCCACTAAAGAACTCTGGTGCAGCGTTCCACGCCTTCTTGATTCCCCGCCAAGCTGCAGCAAATGATTCTTTACAGTTATTGATCGCTGTAACTATCAACTTGATAGCAGACTTAAGCGTTCCTGAAAGCATCTTACAATACCATTCAAGGATTGGTTGCAGCACATTTAGGTAATCTTCCATCAGCATCGAAAGTAATTCCACCAGTGGTGGTAATATCATATTGATAAGATCTGTCAGCGGTGTGACTACCTGCATTACCAAGTCGATAATCGGTGTCAACATATCCAAAAACGGCTGTAACAATTCAAGTATAGGCTGCAAAATAGCCATCAAAACAGGCAGTAAAGATTGAATAATCTGAGTCACCGGCGGCAAAAGCATATTGATCAGATTCGTAAGTGGCGGTAAAACCGCCTGAATAATCTGCATCATCGGTGGTAAAATCGATGTCAGAGTGCTAAAAACAGAATTTAGAGCGGTTGATATCGACTGTCCCAATTCCCCACCTATGCCGGGTAGCAATGTCTCTAATATTCCTGGCAGACTATTGACCACTTCAGACAATAGAGATGTCGCTCCCTGTATCAACGATGGTAGTAACTGCTCAATAAGAGGCGGTATGTACGGTGCCAGTTTCTGAGCAAGCTGAGACAAGCCTGTAACTACCCTCGGCAGTGTATCGGCTATCCTTGGTACAAGATTATCTGCTACAGCCATAACCGAATCAACAAGGTTGTTCATCAGTGCTCCCATGTCCTGCGATGGGTCAGCCATACCTATGAGCAGATTCGTCCATGCGGACTTCATCATGTTTATTGAACCCTGAATAGTCGTGGCTGCCTCTTTTGCGGTTGTTCCCATAGCTGCAAGAGCCTCTTCCTGCGTCATGGTTCCATTCTTCACTGCCTCAGCCGCTTGTTCAGCAGTGAGTCCAGATATTCCCATCTCGACCTGAACGGTGTGAATAGCCTCTATCATCTTATCAAACGATACACTATTGACATTATCTGCTGTAACGGTCATGGTGTCACCAAGTACACCAGAGTCATTGATAAGCCTTGCCATCTCGGATGCAGTACCACCATAGCCAAGCTTGAGATTATCTAACATCGTGTAGTTTTGCTTAGCAAAACCCTGATATGCATTCTGTATAGATGCCATATCAGTTCCCATCTTGTTGGCATTATCAGCCATATCTACAATAGCTGTGTTTGCTATTTCAGCCGCCTGCGCTGTATCGCCTTCCAAACCTTGCAACAGCGAAGCTGAAAAGCTCGTTACAGTGTCCATGTAATCATTCGCCGACAACCCCGCCGTCTTATATGCATTATTCGCATACTCAACAACCTTATCTGAACTGTCCTTGAACAGTGTCTCAACACCACCAACAAGCTGCTCGTAGTCCGCATACTCGCTTACAGCCTTAGCAGTAATGCCAGCTATTCCAGTGGCCATAGCTGTTGTCGCAACAACGGCTACCTTTGCTGCCTTGAGCGCAAACTTGCCGATATTGCCAAACACAGAACTCATCTTTTTGCTTGTCTTCTCTGCCTTGTCGCCAGTCTCTTCAATTTTCTCATTCGCATCCTCATTTGATACTGCGATTCTTCCCAGTATCTTAAATACTTCCAAAAGGGTCTACCCCCTTTCCTCGATAATAAAAAAATAGAGACACACGTTCTGTGTGCCCCTATGGCTTAAAATTTTCTATGATTGACATAGAATCCTTTATGGTTGCTTCAAGCTCGCCTCTGCTCTCAAATGCCCCTGATCTGACTGGCTGTGAACCGCCACCTGATGTGCCGTACAGCCTTGCCTTGAAGTCATTGAATGATATATTTTCCCAACACTTGTGAATATACATATCCCAGAGCTTATCGTCATCGTCTAACCGCACGAATGTGCATACAAACTCATCAAAGCTCTGATTGTCTATCATCGTATCAAGCAGAGTGTACGGATCCGCATATCGTTTGAATATGAGATCCATGAACTTGAGATAGCCTACTGTCTCTTCTTGAACAAGTTTGAAACAACCCAGATAAAATCCGCAAAACCTGGAAGTGTGACCGCATCATACAACATCTGTGTGAATACAGAGAGGTCAAGATCTGCTACCTCATCCACTGTCATTCCTGACAGGTGTGACAGGCAGACAAATACCTCACGCTGACAGTCTGACAGCTTTGTCAGGATCACATCTACAAGCTCGAATGCAAGACCAATACCCACATTCTCAAGGAACTTCGATGTGTCCTCATCATCCTCATCACCAGCAAGTTTCTCACGTTCCTTCGCAATAAGCTCTTTGAACCCATTGCCGCTGAATGAATCTTTGAAGTCCTTTACCCCCAGCTTGCTGAACAGTTTCAGGAATGCAGCTATATCTGTTGCTTTGGGATTCCTAAGCGTATATGGTTTGATCTCCTGCACATCTTCTGTTGCCTTGGCATCTTCTACTACTTCGGTATTCTCTACTACATCTTTATTCTTTTTTATCTCGGTTGTTCCCATGATTATCTCTCCTTTTCTATGTCAATTAGTCTGTTACTTCTGTACTGGAATCTATAGACTGCTGAACCTGCTCCGTTGTCGTACCGGTAGGCAGATAGATGTGGTATGGCAATGTATCAGCTGCCGGTGACAGATCCGCATAGCACTCCATAGTCAGCGCAAATGTGCCATTCTCCTTGTTCTTGCCCTCTATCTCAAGGCCTGATGTACAGAGCGCATTGTCAAAGATCACGATAACAGGACGACCATCTAAGAATCTTCCAATATATCCAAAGTTCTCAATATAATCATCCTTTTCAATTCTTGCCTTGGATTCGATCACATCGTACCCTTCCGCTGTTGATGTGCCATTCTGTCCGATAATAGCCATCTTGATCGTCTCAGGCGACAGCTCCACCATGTTAGTATCCATCTGTGCTGTCTCACCTGTCTTAACTGTTAACTCCTTAACCTTAACAAGCTCACCATCAACCTCTATATCCTTGAGCTCAGGCTTGATTGACAGCTTCGTTCCGCCGGATGTCGCACCGATCAGAGACTCTGCAAAGTTCCAAGCCTTCTTTGATGCGTCATACTTCAAGCCTTTGTGAATAGTTCCAGCACCAAATACAATGTTCTTCGGTGTCTTGCTTGTGATACCTGATGACTTGAACTCTTCAAAAGTTAATGTATCTGCCATGATATAATCACCTTCCATTCTTATATTCTTTAATAGTCAAATTGATCTGTATACGTTTGAGGTCTGCATCCCCTGTTGGCACTGGGGACGCATTCCCATAAAAAACGGCAACCCCCGCACCACTTGCAAGGATTGCCGTTCGTTCAATATTCTGTTCTATCTTCTGCTTGTACTTCTCCAGGCTGAGCCAAGAGCCCCTTGTGAAGCCGTCTATGATGAATGTTATTTCCTGACATCCATCTTCCTCAGGTGTATCACCTTCTGAATATTCACCAACAAAATATGCCTCCAGCGGGTCATCCTGCCACTCCATGAATGCGTATGGAATCTCAAGCTCATCTGTGAGTACGCTATTGATATATGATAATGTCTCTGTCGTCATGCCATCACCGCCTTACTCACTGAATGTCTGATTGAGAATAGAGCCAAGTCGCCTGATGATATTGCCCTTTGTCTTGTCGAAGGCTTTCTGTAAAGGTCTGAGTGGCTTCTTACCATAGGTAAAAACAGCTACTATATTTCCTGCCTTATCCTTTTTTACCTTACTGAACTTACTGGCTTGTTTCAAGCTCATTCCATCAGGTCCCACAGGAGCCCACCATCCGCCTTTACGGCCATTCTTTTTCAAAGCATATTCGCCTGTGCCGTATTCTTCCCAGATAGCATTCTCCCTAGGATTTCCAATTACAGCCTCACCCTTATCTTCATCGACATAGTGAGTCCATTCGCCTTTGGTGTGACCTGTATCAACTCTTGTCTGTGCTATCTTGGTCTGAGCCTCAACCTCTCCGGCAGCTTCGTACAGAAAGGCAATAACAGCATCATCCAGAGCCGCCTCAACCTTTATTCTGTTGTCTGTGAACTCCACATTTCCCATTACTGCCCTCCTGTGTACTTCAGATATATCTCAAGCTGCTCATGCATCCCCATCGGATCATCTATCAGCATGATGTCATATACCTGACCATTAACCACCATACGGCTGTTCTCAGCCTTGATCATGTCACTGAGACGTTTATAATCAGCTATGAACATGTGCGTTGATTCCTGCACCTTGGCATTATATGTTGTGTACTTACTGTCACCGCCTGAGAGGTCTAGCCAGCCAGTCAAGGTATCTTCTGACACCCATGCAACTTCCTGTTCACCTATCTCGTTTCTGGTTATGCTCTTGACCTGTATATCTGCAACTGCATTTCCGCCTATTCCTCTCATGTTCAAAACCTCGCTTTCATGTATGGCTTTAAAAAGCCAAGCAGTGACTTTGGATATCCCATGATGGAATTATCACCATCCATGTTGAAATAAGTCACAGAATGCCTACTGATGGTCTCAGACTGTACACCGACCTTATCCCGGTTGTTCAGGTCCCATGAAAGCATGTTTGCAACTCCCAGCTTGATATCCATCGGATATACCACCTTTGTCACCATGGCGACCGGTTCGCTTACAAGCTCCTCATTCACCTCTATATGTCCATTGTCCATATCCACAGCTTTGATGGTGTACAAGCCATCGTTGTAGCGTGACTCTGACACCTGTATAGTGTCGCCAACCTTGAACAGCTCAGATGCATACTGAAAGCCTGTCACAGCGTCCACAGCAGCCACAAACCGCCTGTTCCTGTCCTGAAAATTATTATTTGTATATTTTCTGATCAGGAGTTCCAGTGCCTGAAGCTTAGCCTCAAGCACTGAATCTTTCTCCTCGGTGTCTACATACTTTTTCAACTCTTCGACAGTCATGATCATATGACCACCGCCTTACTTCTTAGGGATAACAGTATATCCGTCATGCTCCATGAACCAATCTGCCATACGCTTTGATGTGATCTCTGCCTTTCCGTTTGCGAACTGGACACCACCAGCGCCTATTCCACAGTAAGCAGCGTTATTATTAACAGATACTGTCCAGCCTGTAGGCTCACTCTCTGTCTTTGGCTCTGCCACTACAGGCTCAATAACTTCACTTGTCTGATTTGCTGTCTTCGTTTCCTTTGTTGCCATATTCAATCACCCATCCTTCCTTATGCAATCTTGATATTTCTGAGTACACCTGCATGCTGTGTATTCTTGAGGACTGTAGCTGCGATCATCTCAACCTCGGCATCCTTGACTGTACCAGGCTCGTTGAAGTTTGGAAGATACTGATCGATTACAGAACCGCCATTCAGGCTGATTCCGTGGAATCCATCGTTTACGTCAAACTTGACTGCATAGACGTCTGTAAGACCTGTTGTTGCCGAACTCTCCTTTGCGATGGTTCTTGAAAGTCCCTTCTTGACTACGTGACCAGCAGTTGCAGCACCGCTGCTTACAGTGTAATAGTCCTGCATATCAACAAGCTTGACACCATCAATAGTAGTGACACGCTTTCCGAATGCTTCCTCACTCTCTGTCTTGTATCCAAGGATACGAGCCACTGTCTGAATCTTGGTGATCATCTCTGTGTTAGTGAGCACCGCATCAGCATCTGTGGTCTTGACAAGAAGGCTCAGTGCCTCATAGAACTCATCAGCATTAGACTTGATCGCTGTGATAGATGACAGATCAATAGCCTTGTCTGTGCCGTATTCTGTCGTTGTTCCCGCAAGCATGGAATCAAGTCCCTGGAACTCAGGGTGATCAGTTGATGCTGTTGTAGTTGCATCACCATTGATCAGTGTATAGTGGAAGAGGTTTACCACTGCCTTGATATGCTCCTCTATCTGATATGCCATATTGTCAAAGTTTCCGGCGACTCTGTTGAGCACTCTGTCCATCTGAACAGCTCCGCCCATGATTGCAAGATTAGCCTCACACTCCTGCTTTGTAGCTGCTGATGCAGTATAAGAACCACCTATCTTTCTGAACTCTGCTGTTGCTGGAAGTACCTTTCTGAGATACTTGTACTTCATTGTTGAGCCACCACCTGATGCTGATACACAGTCATCAAATGTGAGCATCTGAAGTATTGTTGACTGTCTGAGGAAGATATCCACGATCTGTGAGAATACCTTATCACTCATACCCTTCTTGATTTCCTCTAATGTCATTGCCATAGTTTTCACCATTCCTTTCTACTTATTACTGGGTATTGTCCCCTTCATATTTCTGTCTCAATGCCTCTGCCAAGTCCTTAGGTTCTGCATTCGTATTGCCCTGATTCCCATCTGGCAGCTTATTCTCAATGATGTGCCTCTTGCCATCATCTGAGCCGGATGAAGCTGTAAACTGAGCCGGGAACTGTGTCTTTAAGTCTGTGAGCATATTGTCCCAACCTTTGATATGACCTTCATCATCAAGCTTAAGCTCCTCATTCTTCTCCTTGAGAGCCGCCTTGATCTTATAGGTCATATAATCAGTATCAACCGCATGAGCCTCAAGCAATGCTACCTTGATAGCCGAATTGACCTTAGTCTCCTCAAGCTCTTTCTGAAGCCTTGCATTCTCTGTCTCATAAGTTGATATCTTCTGCTGCATGCCCTCGTCACCCTTGGAAGCTTTCTTAAGCTCCTCAATGAGCTTATTTGCATTGCCAATCTCCGTGTCTTTGCCGGTGATCAGTCCGTTGAGCTTCTCAAGTTCTGAATCATACTTCTCCTTGCTGACGTACTTGCCCTCGGACAGATCTGTGTATCTTACATGCTTGAGCTTATCTGTCTCTGTGCTGTTCTTCTCGTCAATCTTCGCCTGTACCTGCTTATACAGGTCATCTCCTAACAGTTCCTTTAATTCCATTGTTCCATCCTTTCTGGCTTTAATCGTAGCCACACATGGCAGTTATCACTCTTGCCGGAGTTATTCTTTGTCGGTCACAGTTTTACTGCCTTGAGCCGATTTTGGGCATAAAAAAACCTCTCTACCATTTTTTGGTAAAGAGGTTGTATAAACATATTAACTTTTCTTTAGTCACTAGCTCTCATCACAATACTCGTTCCACATTTATCACATCTAAACACATGTGTATGTTTGGGATCCCCAACAGCAGCCATATGGCCACCTTCGCATCTTGGGCATTTAATTTTTTTCCCATTTCTCATTCGATTTATTCGATTCAATGACTCTGTAACGCCCATGGCAATCACCCCTTATGATAATTCAGGATATCTTTCTCTTACTTTTTTTATTATATCCTCTTTATCCTGGGCTGTCAATTTACCTTTCCTATGTAAAATTTCTGCCTCAAAGCATTTTACTTCTTCCTCAAACGTACCTTTGCACCCCAGTTTTCTATGCATTGCCTCGTGTACTATTATTTCAGCTGTCTTATCAGCAGTAATTGTCTTATCACAAAAAATAGTTATTGAATCTTCGTACAGATCATAATATCCGTACTCATTATTAGGATTATCTATTCCATAGCACATATTTACAGTTAGTTTGTTATTCTGTATGTATGTTAATGTTTCTTTTCCAAGTTCTGATTTATTTAACTTATTTCTAATTGTCTTTGGTCGTATTGAATCTGATTTAGTTAAATTAGAAGTCTCAAAAATATCATCCGATATTGTTTTCTTTCTATACACAATTCTTACGCCCTCTTTCCGTTTTTTATCAAGTAATTTTATAAACTCAGGATCCAGGATGCCCTTCTGACCTTTCATATATGCCGCATAACTTTCAGCTATGTATTCTCCTCTGCTTGCATTCGCATATCCGGATATATGTGGCGCATATTTACTCATTCTATCTCCAATAGCATTTCCTGTCTTAGGGTCAATTATAGTCCATTGAGCATGATGTCCCATTTCGTGTGTTATGTAATCTTTTACACTACCATCACCGACTATCTGACGTCCTGCTCTCTTGTAGGTTTCCGCAAGTTCAAGTTGTCTGCCGGTAAGCTTGTCTATGTTCTTCATAACAATATCCCATGCGTCCTCAGCCCCCTTGTTGTATGCCTCAAGAGCTTTGGCATCTTTCAGAACCTTTTTATTTATGAAAATACCATGTTCTGCCGGATTATACGCTGCCACGGCATCATCACTAGAGAATATTTTCTTTCCTTGCGCAGATGTTGGAGATATAGCCTTTATACCTTTAAGCTTTGGAATCTCGTATTGCGAATATATGTCTTCCAGAGTCTTGTTAATCTCATTTGCATGTTCAAGCGATATACCTTTATACACCGCCTGTCCCTTAAATGTTGGACTATATCCATTTTCAAAGAATTTCTGAGCGTATTCTTCCGCTTCTTCTATAGTCATAGCTGATTTAAAATCTGCTTTCAAAGTGCTATCATACTTCTGTATATCTTCCCTGGTTATTCCAAGATAATTCCTCTGGTACTCCTCAAACTCATCTGTCTTGTCCAAATCAAAGTATTCTGCCCTGTCCTTTAGAGTCTGAAGCTCTTCATCATCCAGCGCCCACCTTGCTCTCTGTAATAAGCAACAACGGCAGTTGCAGTCCTCTGCCGGATCTCCAAACATCCCAGGAGCCTTAATCCTACGACCACCAACCTCAAAGGGCTCATCGACTTCCCGGATCTGTCCATCAAGCATCTGATGATGTTCTCTCGTTGCTCCGTCAAGAGTGGCATCCCACTGTTTCAATACATCTGCCCCTTTGCTTTTTGCAATATACATAGCGTCCAGCGCTGACTGTACCTGTATACGATGCCCTTCAGTCCTCGCAATGCGGATAGAGTTGTTATAAGCCTTCTGAAATGGAGTATTTGCCATGTGTCTTGAGAGCTTACCAGCCACTTCATTCCACGTTGATCCATTTGCAATGCCTCTTGATACCTCTGCTCTGACCGCTTTCTTGAGGTATGTCACATCCTCGCCCATTTTGTCGTAGAGCGACTTACTGAGCTTGCTGTCCGTCTGAATAGCTCTCACAACTGCCGCCTGATCTATCGGCATGATGATTGGAATACCTGTCTTTTGCAGGTCATACATGACGCCTGTGTATCCGTCTCTGTAGCACTTCGTCAGGTAGTCAGACACAGTTGCATATGAGTTAGACTGCAGGTTACTCAGAACACCCTCAAGCTGCGCTTTCAAAGCCTCCTGATACTGTTTCTGATAGATGATGCTCTGCAGATTCTCCATATCAGTTCGTTCTGAAAGCTCTCTTATCTTCTGCTCACAATCTCTCAATGCCCGCTGATATACCTGTTTGAGTTCTTTGATTGCCTGCTTTTCTCTATTTAGTTGTGCATGTGCAACCTGCTTTTGTGCTTTGTTCATATGTTAACTCTGTTCCGATTTTGGCAGTTCAATAGCTATTCTCCAAATTGAACCTGTATTGCCTGGAATGAAATACTCTTGGTCATTTATAATAAAACTTTCACCAAAAACACCTAATGTAACATCTGGCCCAGCTAACATATAATATGCTGACGGAATAGCAAGATACCCTGCAGGAAATACATATTGAGCAAGACTTACAACATCATGTATGTTACTAGCTTGACTCCATGACTGAGCATAATGAGAAGTTTCATCTATATCAGAATAAATGATATATCTTGCGGAAGTGAATGATATATAGGCTATTCTATTTTCGTTTGTTTTTAAGTCTTTTGCAGGCAGTACGATATGCAATAGATCAGTAATGTTAGCCCCCTCGCTGAAACTTCCAATTCCAAATACCACTCCTTCTTTGCATGATACAAAATGCAAAAATGCATTAGCCGCACCACTATTGGCTGATCTAGTCAAACTCATGTTATACGAATAACAATATGTAGATGCGGACGGAGTAGCCCCCTGAATCACAGTTGTCATAATCAGATTAGCTCCAGAAAGACTAAACTTAAAACCTGTTGTGTTGTGCTCATCATCTCCCATGTATAATATCCACGTAGTGTTAGACTCTACAATATTTAGTTTCATGCCAAGGGCTGCCGCAATCTCCTGCATTTTTGCGTCATCCACGTCCGCATTGTAAAACGTTGAATCCGCCTCTTTTTTTCCCAGTCTTATTCTTTGTACAGTATATCCCATCAACTAACCTCCGTTTCTGTTGGCAATAATCCATATATGCCGCATACATACCCATATGGTTTTGTATATAAAGATGTATTAATAATCATCCCATACGCTCCTGTACTAATTTTTTTCGCATTAGCAATCATATCATCAAAAGATTCATTGCTTGCGGTCGACACTCCCTTCTCAGTGATGACCGCCGCAAGCCTTCCTTTGACATCACTGCCATGTTTTTTTACTTCATCAAGTTCCTTGTAAAGCTGTCCTGCAAGATCTGTCATATACCGCTCTTCAATCTCACTCTCAACTGCTTCACAGCCCTCAAGAACCTTCATTCTTGTGAGCTTGGTGTTGATCTCGTTGATGATGTTACCCTCACTATCAAGCTTCTTGAAGCATACAGTGAAGCCGACATTGCCCGGCACTGTACATGCAGTAGCACCAACAAGCCAATCAAAGGTTATAATGCTTGCATCATCAGAGAGTGTATAATTCTCTATAAAATACACATCTTTCTGCTCTTCTTCATTCACATAGTTGATTGATATCTGATATTCAGTGAGATCTATGCCCTTATACGTTGCCGGCACTTCAAATGTCAGCCGGTTTACATCTTTGTCATGATATACACCGATGACCTCGCCAGCCGGCATCTTCACCGCTCTTGTATCTAAATCTATCTTGTATCTTTTATTTTCCATCTGCTCCACCTCCGTTCTCGACATCTGTATTGATGTTATCAAGCACCTTCTGAGCCTCTTCCGTGTTCTCCTCCTCATTCTTAGGCAGCTTGTCCTTGATCTCCTCATAATCAATATCAAGCCAATCACAGATAGCTTTGATAATAGTCTCATCATTAAGTATGCTTGCAACATTAAGTATTGTATTGATCTCTGTCTGCCTTACCTGAGCCTCTGTAAGTTCTATTTGTGCATTTTCCTGTGCATTGCTCATAATCTCATGAGCGAACTCAAAATAAACATCCTCGGCCTTATATGCCTTGTTCTCAGCCTTGTTGATCTCGTCAATGGCAATCTCTACTATCCTCCTCAAGAACTTTCTAAGAGCTTTCTCTATCTTTTTTGCCTTAAGGTCAAGGAGAGAATAAGCCGCCTTGATGGCTATATTCGTAGTGGCTGATGTGTCCTTGAGTCCGGCGGTATTCAACCCCATGCCGAACCTGTATATATTCTTTTCATCAAGCTCCAGTTTTGCCTGTCGTGCCTGATATGGTACATCAACAGTCTTGACATCTACGTCACCATCCTCACCTATACCTATGATCTTCTTTGTTTTGAGGTTTGTCTGAAGCTCATTCAGGTTGTCTCCCTGAAAGCCTTTGATAGCATATAGTGGAGAATCAAAGTCTATGAGGTTGTTTGACAGGCTTGAGGCCATCAGGTCATAGTCATCTATGAGTGGCTTTACAGGCTTAAGGCTTGAGAACTGCTTCTTGTTGTTATCCAGCCGGAAGAATGGAATATAGCCAAATCCATCAAAGTATGTGGCCTTATCTCCATTATTCTTTGTATAAAGTACATGAGGCTTTGGGTTGATTAGTTCAGTGTCATCTAGCACCACCGTCCCATTATCAACCTGGACATAATAATATGTCTGCTTATCATCCCAGACCTGTATTCTCTCGATTGTCTTGTGTCCTTTGTCTATCCTGTCTGTATAGTGGTATATCGTGTATGCACAGCCATCATCCGTATCCTTGGCTCTGACCTCAATAACTCCGATACTGTCAGCATTGGCAAATGACATCATATCTTTGGCATTCTTGTATGCGTACATATACGCAAAGCCTTTGACCTGCATATCTGTGATAGCGTCAGAAAGCTCAGACATGAACTCATCATTGTTGTTGAAATACTTGTCCATGTGTTTCTGCAGTTCAGTGTCGTTGGACTTTACAATGCCATCCCCTGATAGGATGTACTGGGTGCACTGGTCAACCAGCTCTGTGAAGAATGGATGTGGTATCTTCACGTTGCTTCTGGTCTTGTCCTCTACCAGTTCGCCGTCCGCATTGTAATAGAACAATCTATACTTCTTTATGTCATGATCGCCGTCATAGTATCTTTCGCCTGTCCGGGCGAACTGCTTTTTTTCTGATGTGCGGTCACTGTCTATCAATTCTTTTATCTCGTCAGGGGTTAGCATTTTTTCACCTCTCTATACCAGCCATGTTCCCTTAGGCTTATCATTCTCATATACACCAGTCAGCGCATCCGGAGCATCATCATGAGCATTCTTACCCTCTTTCTGATACTTCCTTATTGCTTCCGCAAAATCTGGCCATCTGTCTTCCCAATTCACAGGGAAGAGAACGTTCTGCATTACTCCTGTGCTGTTTGACAGGATCCTTGATGTCTTATTCTTTGACTGAAAGAACCACTGTATCTTAGTATGGGTATTCCCCAGAGCTTTTAGTTCTCTTATAACGTTTCTGCTGAATCCTCGACCGCCATTATTGCTCTCTATTAAAGCATTACCAACGTTATTATTTGTCAGCATCTGAGCTGTTGCCGGTTCAGTAACTTCCATTGGCTCTTTTGTGTATAAAACGTCAAGTATGTAATATGTACTCTCATACATGCCATAGCAAATAGAACACAGGTAATCACTACCTGTGTCTGCTGTATCTGTATAATTCAATATATATTTGAACAGGTTATTACCCTTGCTATCCCTCGGAATATCCGTATATGTCTTGATATGACTGTATAGTCTGCCCTTGACATCTATAGGCTCCTGCTGGTAATTTGCAAGGACTATATCCTTGTTCATATTCTTGGTCTTTATCTTGTAATCCTTATATGACAGGATGGCCTCACAAAGCATTGTCCCATCGTCTTGTACTGCCTTGTAATTGATATGAACTACATTGTCATAGTTGGCAAGTACATATCCGGCAAGATCTTTTGTTGACCATCTTGTCATAATTATGATGATTTTAAAATCATTCTCTGTTCTGGAGAGCATTGTATTGTTGAACCAGTCAATCTGCTTCTGCAATACTGATTCATTGTAGGCTTCCTCACTGTTCTTGATAAGATCATCTATTATCATGATATTACAGCCAAATCCTGTTGCTGTACCTGTCGGAGAAGTTGCAAGGTAATTAGCCTGCTGACTGCCCTCAAGGCTCCATTTCTGTGCTGCAGCCTCCCCATACTTTATCTTTGTGCCAGGGAATATATCTCCATATGTCAGAATGCCCTCTGTAGGCTTTTCTGCTATAACATCCCTGACAGCCTTTGCAAATGTTCCTGACAGGGTCTCATTATATGATCCTGTCATAACCTTTTTGTCTATACCATATTTACCAAATAACCACTGAACAAATTTAGTAGCTGTTCGTGATTTTCCGTGTCTTGGTGGCATATTCACCACCATTATCTGTTGCTCTGCTTCTTCTACGAACCACTGCAGCTTATCCGCAAGATCATGCAAGAACACTCTGTCGTTACTATAGAAGTCAGGAGAGGTCAGCTTACAATACTGCCAGAACTCTCTCCTTGATAGCTCTATTTTTAGCTGTTGCTGTAATAAAGGGTCATGTCTATCAAACGTCATCAATAAGTTTCTTCAATTCTTCGGTTGTAAGCCCCTCAAATACATTCGGTGTGGTATTCTTCACTTCCACCTTTTCTGTGAACATACCTAAATGCTTACCTAGGAGCTCCAATGCCTGTATCTTGCTGTAAGGCTTTATTTCAAAGCCGTCTCGACCCTTTTTTATAACTGCAATAGCTTTCTTCTGATCTTCTGTAAGTTCATCCGTCAGGATAGGCTCTACTGTCCTGTATTTCACCTGATTGCCGTCCTCGTCAAGTACCGGGACCATATTCCCATCAACTTCTACCATGGCATCCTTTTCAACTACTCTTGCATAGTCAGATGCCTTTGCAAATGCGATAAGTGCAAGCTCATGTAATACGCTATCCTGAGTTATTTCTGTGCGTTCTTCACGCTTCTTCTGTAGTTCAGATATATGGTTTTGAACTGAAGTTTTCTGAAGTAGTTGATACGCTAATTGTTCAGCTGTTTTCGGTGAATACCCTGCCCTTATAGCTGCCTGTGTGGCATTAAGGTCAATCAAGTATTCATCACAGAATCTCTGCTGTTTAGCTGTCAGTTTTGCCATAATGTCACACCTTCTTTCTGTTACTTTCTCACTCTCTTCGGAATCACAATCTTGTACAGCGGTTTACATACATTCTTTACCTCTCCACCCCAATTTATAGTTGGCTGAAATCGGTATATCTTAGTGCACTTAACCATCACCTTTATCATGGCTATTGGTAAAGCCAATCTACCAAGTATCGGATGTATATATTCAAAACTATATTCAGGTCTCACAACCTCAAATCTTTTAATCTTACTCATATCTCACCTCAAACAAAAAGCCCAGTGGGGGAGAGAATCAACAACGACATTTTCACATTTAACTTAAGGAGTTTACATTTTTAACCACTGGGCATAAGAAAAGGGACACGACCGAAATGGCAAACAGTCATGTCCCTTATGAATCAATATAATTTTACCATACTAGTATACCACGTTTGCTAGGTGCTATGTGGTGCTAAATGGTGCTATTTGGTGCTGAGTTTTCCAAGACCTTAATTCTAAATGCCTCAAGTGCAAAACCATGTATATGTTTTGTCCTGCCATATGAATAATCAAGTTCTTTGGCAATCTCCTTCAGGTCCTTATATTCAATATATTTCATGAACAATACACTGACGTACTTCGGTTCGTCCAGCATATGTATCTGTCCTATGATCTTATGCTTGAGCTCCGTGAACCGCTCTATGTCCTCATGAATCTCCTTCTCAAGGTCAACATACTTTGCCACCTTTTTGCTCATAGAATCAGCCTTAGCGCTTGTCTGTACCTTTTCTGATGAATAATCAAATGCCCCTGTACAGGTTGCATCTTCCTTGAGCCCTGCAAGCTCTATCTTCTTCTGTCTGATCTTAACATCCAGAAGCTCCACCTGTTTCAAATACTCTTTCGCTTTCACCACCTCACCTCCTACTTGTTCTCCCGGATAGTGAACTCCAAGCCTGTTTCTTCCTTTAGTGTCTGTATCAGATCATCCCAGATAATTTCTTCATCACACAGCGCATCAGTCTTTAAATTAAATCTTTCGCAGAATCTCTCAAGCCTCTTCTGCCCAAAATCAAATTCATCTCGAAGTACCATGCAACTCATTATCAAAATACAATCTATTGTATTCAGTTTGATTTTATACACAGCTTCGTCAAGCTGCTTCTGGCTAACCTCCAAGGGAATGAACATAGCACCTCTGGTCTTGAGCTCTTTCTCTGCTGCTTCCATGCCCTGTGTCTTGATGACATTCATCAGCCATGCAGCCCCCGCCATTCTTGCTTCGTGTAGCTTTCTATCTGATTTTGCCATCCCATCACTCCTTCCGCATGAATCTGTTCATCAAATGATTGTCAGGATCCATCTTCATTCTGAATCCTATCTGCCCCTTACTCTCTATCACTCCCGGATCATTGAGCTCTGCACCGTCAAGAAAGCTTCGGAGCTCATTCATGCAGTCCGAACATAAATCCATTGTCTCTACTGTATCATCGAACACATCAACTATCCTTGCCCTTATTGCTGCTCCGTGTTCAAATGGCAGGTCATAGAACCCGCCGCATCTATCGCATTTGCCTGCATATGCCATTATGTATCACCTCTCTAGTAAATAATATATTCTTTGTATTTATTCAGCAGATTCTCCAATCTGATACAGTCGTTTGATCTGTCCATGTATCCTGCCATGAAAAATCCCTGTTCGATATTGCAAATTCTAAAGTATATCTTTTTGAACATCCATTTATACAGTTTTCTTTTAACCATTTGTTCAAATCTCCTTTATCAATTCTCTCAGTTTATGCGATTCTTTCAAAATACTTTTCTAATGTTTCATAGGAAATATCAAGATAACCATAGTCATCGTCTCCATCTTCTAAATACAATCGTATATCCGATTCACCTATATAGCCCTCTGTATACTCGTATATACTCCCTTTGTGAATTGTTATATATTCGTCAGTAGGGCTGTCGTCCTCGTCATATTTTGAAACATAAAATTCTTTAATACATTTATACTTTTCCATTCTGATTACCTCTTAATTCTTTCAGTTTTGCTTCGGCTTCATCTCTTGTTGGGAACCATTCTTTACCAAATTCTTCCCAAAGGACACCGATAAACATCATATCTGCTTTGCGCTCTACTATTGTTTCACTATTTTTTATAAGATAAACTGTGTCTCCCACCTTGCAAGGCAACTTGATAAGTCTGCCCTGTTCCTCTAAGTTCTCATAATCTTTGAGCTTAAAGTACACCTGTAGCCAATATTCGGCATTATCAACTAATGTCGGTATCTCTTTATCGCTGTTTGTTAATTTTTCCATTGTTCTCTACCTCCTACCCATCAATTTTCTGTCCACATACCGGACAGTAATTATCAAAATATATATATGCCACTCCGCAACTAGGACAACGCTGATATGCGCCCCATGCCTCCAGCGGCTTTGATATCTGTTTATCAATACACTTCTGGGCTGTGATTAGTGCTCGCCGCATTGATGTGTTTGTGGTGGTATCTGTCAACAATTTAAGCTGATTCTTCACCCGCTTTAGATTCTTTCCTTTTCTTGCGCTCATTCGTTTTCACCCACTTTCTCAAAAGGAACTCCTCTTAAATGCTCATCAAGGTCTAATTCTATTCCGTCAATATTTCCATTTAGCTTGTTTTGACAGTGACACAATAGTATTTCAAGGTTGCAAATTCTACCTGCCCTATATTCATTTCTTACGAAGTCAAGAACTCTGTTTACGCTTTCCATCCTGTACTTTACTATCTTTGAATTGTAATCAAGTCTTATATCTGCAATTTCTTTTTCGTACTGTCTGATTTCAGCTAAATTCCACTTGCAAAGTGCATAGTCGCTAATAAGTTTTTGCTTTGCATCTCGTGCGACTTCTTCCGCTGTATAGCCTTTAATTCTGCTCATTTGCTATCACCCACTTTCAGCTGTTCAGATGTGTTTCTTACCTCATCAACCTCTCTTTCCGCCTCAAGCCATCTGCGGGTACATTCTATGCAATGTTGCTTACCCCTCTGACACACAATCTCGTCAAATCCAATCTCGTCAAATCCAATCTCACTCGGACACATGATGATCGGCGCAAGATCCGCATCACCAAGCGACCTGATGTAGTCGCCGTTGGTCATCGGCTCATAGTTGTCAACTGCATTCTTGGTTCAGTGTGCGCATGGTTCCTGTGACTCGTCTCTATATTTGTATTTGCAAGTTTTGCAATTCTCTATTCTCTCTGGTGTTATTTCCATCGTATTTCCCCCTTCCTGATCATCTCTCTTATGTCTGTGTTGCTGAAGCTCTCCTTGTAGCCCTTTCCACTCTGCATCAGTACATGGTGCTCATATACCTTGATGATTGTCCAGCGCTTCCAAACTCTCACCGGGACATTCTCCTCTTTTCCGTTCTTTGTGAGGATCTTCACCACCCGCCCAGGCCGGCAGATGGTGTTAAATGTAGCTTCTAATTTAAAATCTGTCATGTGTTCTCCTTTTTACTCGGCTTTAATTTGTATTTTTGACCAGTCAACTGTTTGCAGTATGTTCCACAATCTCTCTTCCCGTGATCTCCATGCAGTCTCAGCATATGTGTGTGCTTTTGCGCCATAATGATAATCATTTGACTTCAAATGTTGCACAGCAGCCTCATGTGTGAAGAAAATACCAGAATCCACCGGATATTCTTCATAGTAGCTCATGCTGATATCCAATTCATAAAGCGCATCTTCAAGATCTTCAATGCTATATGCATCATCCATGGCATCTTTTAACTCTTCTGTCCACTTACCTGCATCCTTCAAGCTCTGGATAATCATACTTTTTTGCTCTTCGTCTCTTCTTAAACAGTGCATTTCTCCTTCATATATGACCTCACACGCATTTTCGTCATACAAACAAACACCATCTGGATTATTCAATTCATCTCCATATATTCTTCTATAGTCGCGTATTACCCAATAGCGTGGGTCAGCCTGACATAAATGATCTTGTGTATTCATCTCTCTCTGAAGGTTGACCAAAAAATCTATATCATCTTTAAGTAGCTGACGTTTTTCGGTCGTATCTTCATGTCGTTTCGTTTTCCAAAATTTCGCCATATTAAAAGCCTCCTCTATACAAAACACAACTGTCCATTCTCTTCTTCGCCTATCCTCATGTTTGGCATCCTCTTTCTTACACAAAGCTCTGGAAGATTCGACCTCACCATCGCCGCCGGTATAGGTGGACAGACTGCATTTCCACATCTCTTAACCTGTTCACTTCTTGAATATGTCTTACCTGTGTTGTCATGATCTATGATGTAATCATCCGGAAACCCTTGGCACCCATATAGCTCCTTTGGCTCAAGCATTCTGAGACCAATGTCAACTATCTGATACTCAACACCTTGGATTGTTACAAGTCCGAACCGATCTCTTGATGTCACTGTATCAAGCGGCTGTTTTATATCTTGGCCTGTACCCTCTCCGTAGTATTTAATCAGGAATGCTCTGACCTCTCCAAAATGTCCGGCTGATGTTGTAACTGTATGCAGTGGCTCTCTCTCATCCTGTCCTATTCCTGTTTTGTAGAACTTACTGAGGAACGAAGTCACAAGGCCATATCTGTTTGAGCTGTCTACTGTCATGATCGGATTCTCTATACCTTGACCTCGCACCTCGTCTGAATTGGTCTCTGAATGATATTGAATGAGTGTAGGACTTATAAAACATTGCTGATTGCCCTGAATGATGAACGGCTCTGGATTATCCAGAACGAACTTCTTCAGCCCTCTTGCAATCCTCTGCATAGTCTTTGGTGCAAGTGGCCTCACCGCCCGAATGCCGTACTTCTCCTTGATCTCCTCTGATGTATCAAAGATGCTCGGACATGGCAGGCTGAAATCAAGCTGTGTATATGCCCCAACATAAGGCTTGAGCAGTCCCGCCTTGACCTCTTCACTGTCTGCCGGTGCATGCGTAGGCTTTGGCCACATGATAGGTACACCATCACACCTTGCGATCATAAAGAACCTTTTTCTTTTAGTCGGTGCTCCGTAGTCTGCCGCCACGAGCTCTCTGAACTGTACCTCATACCCCAGCTCATTGAGCTGCTTTACAAATTGCCTGAATGTATCTCCTTGCTTTGCCCTTATCGGATGATGTCCTCTGTTGAGCGGTCCCCATGTCTTGAACTCTTCGACATTCTCAAGCATAAGCACTCTCGGTCTCACAAGTGCCGCCCATCTGCATGCTACCCATGCAAGCCCTCTGATGTTCTTATCCTTTGGTTTCCCACCCTTGGCCTTGCTGAAATGCTTGCAGTCCGGAGAGAACCAGGCAAGAGCTACCGGATGTCCCTCACAAGCTTTCACAGGATCAACCGCCCACACGTTTTCACAGTAATGCTTTGTGTTTGGATGGTTGACCTTATGCATCCTGATGGCTTCCGGATCATGATTGATTGCTATATCAACGCTGTACCCTGTAGCCATCTCAATCCCTGTTGATGCTCCACCACCTCCGGCAAAGTTATCAACAATAAGCTCTCCATTTATCACTCGTCGCCCACCTCCAGAAAATCAAACAACGTCGGTGAGTCAACCTCATTCTCCTCGGACTGCAGATAGCCAACACCATCTCTGAAGTAATCCGGATTGAGCTCACATCCCTTGCCAAATCTGTGCATCTTGACCGCCATCATTGGTACTGTCATAAGGCCGCCGAACGGATCATATACCACATCGCCCGGATTGCTGTACCTGTTGATAATCCTCTCAACAATATCAAGCTGCAGCGGGCACACGTGCATCGTTGCCCTTCGTCTGCTCTGTGTCGTGTTGAGCGTCCTCATCCGGTTTATGTCATCCCATACCTCAAGCTGATTCCAGGATCCCGGCGCTACAACCATGAATGTGGCTGGAAGCCTGCCATCTGTATCCAGGTACTTTGCAAGTGCCACATGCTCCTCATAGTTGTATACGTGCTCTCTGCTGTACTGTCTGTACACTCTCTGTAAGTTATCCACAGATACACCCTCAAGCTCCTCTTTGCTTATCAGCCTGTCTCCTGAACTTCTCCAGTATCCATGAGCATCTATCTGCCACTGTGCTCTTGTGTACTCATCCTTGGACTTTGTAACCGGATCATCAGCGTATGCCTTACTGTGGTCTGTTGGCAGCTTGCGGAACAACAAAATGTATTCCGGACATCCCACACCCATCTTGGTGCCATCCTTGCACTGCTCAGTCCATCCAAGGCGGTACGTCTGGTTGTTCTCTCTTACAACATCCGTAACCACTGTTATCATTCCAAAATACTGGAAGCCATGACGCATATAGTGTTCTATGCAATCAGCGTGGAATGGCTCAATAGTCGGCATTCCTGTGCCAGTGGCATTTCCAAACAGCACTCTATCCTTAACGTGGATGGCTGCCACTCTTCCCGGCTTCAGCACCCTCAAAAGCTCCGGTGTCAGGAAGTCCATCTGTTCAAAGAACCGCTCTGTATCCTGATTGTGTCCGAAGTCGTTATAATTTGCGCTGTACTCGTAGTGATTGCCGAACGGTATCGACGTATGTATCAAATCAACGCTGTTGCTCTCCATTGCCCTTGTCTCTTCCACACAGTCGCCATACACAGCCTCATAATGCTTGCCTCTTACCGTTCTCTCTTCTCTTGTACCTTCCACACCCATCTTCCTTTCCAATCTCTCCGTCTTGTTTGCCGAATCAAGGCCATATTTCTTCACGATCTCGATCATCTTCTTGACCATGTGATTATGATTCTTCCACTTCTCGATCAGTGCATCCTTGATCTCCCGCTCATTCTCCATGTAGATGATGTCTATTACTACTGTGTCCTGCTGCAGGAACCTGTAACACCTGTGCACAGCCTGTATGAAGTCATTGAACTCATAATCAATACCAACAAATATCTCCCGGTGACAAAACCGCTGGAAGTTACATCCTGAACCACTGATTGACTTCTTGGTGGCAAATAACCTTGTCTTGCCATTGGAAAAATCTATAACTCTCTGTTCCCTGAGGTCGTAGTCCATGGATCCGTATATATCCACTGTCTCTGGCAATACTTTCTTGATTGCGTGTCTCTCTGCTTCCTGATCATGCCACAGAATAAAATGTTCCTCCGGCGAACTGTCAACTATCTCCTTCATCTTCTCAACCCTGGCATCTATGCTCTCACGCTTGATCTTTGCGGCTTCTTTAAGTCCTGTACTAGCCTGAGTGAAAAGCTCCATCTGGCCGTCCCTGTCAACTGAATCTCCGTAGTGTATTGGTATCTCGTGCCACCTCACATCCAATGGTGGAAGCACATAGCCGTCATCGGAATAATCAGGGTTGATGTCTGAAGGTTTTGTGATGAACAGCGCCCAGCTACTTACCCACAACCAGAACTCATCCTCCATGTTCGGGTACAGTGTCAGGTTATTTGCCTTTGTTGAATCCCTCTGGAAAAATCTTGTAAGTGCCTGTCCTGTGTCCATGACTTCAAGATATCCAGCATAGTGTATAAGCTCCTTGTACTTGTTCGGTGATGGTGTAGCGGTCGCTACGAGCTTGTAAGGTACATTTTTGAACTTGTCAAGGAACGTCTGGTATGTCTTAGATCCAAATGATCTAAGCACGGATGCTTCATCAAGTGAGGTTGCCTGGAAGTAGTCCGGTCGGATATCTCCGTCTCTCACTCTCTCATAGTTCGTCAGAACGATCTGACTTGTGCTTGCCTCAACCTCTTCCATGTTTCGGCAATATTCTGGCTTCTCATAGCCCAGGAGCTCCACAGCATCCCTTGTAAACTCCTGCTTAACTCCAAGCGGTAATACAATCAACGCTCTACCGCCGGTATGTTCTGCTGCAAGGTGGCAAAACTCTATTTCCTGTGCAGTCTTGCCAAGTCCGAACGACTCAAACAAGGCTCTACGTCCACCCTTCAGCGCCCATGCCACCGCATCACTCTGATGTGGCTTTAGGGCTTTATTTATGCGGCTCTTATCGACCTCAAAGCCGCTGTCAGTAGCAAGCTCTATCTTGCTCTCTAAAAACTCTCTGTATGTCATTCACTTCTCAGGAACCCGCTATAGCATTACCCCGGCCGGAGGTTCGGCTCCTTTCGTGTGTTATTTATTATTGTTCAGCTCATCAGCCAGCATCTTCTCAAGCTGTCCAAGCTGCTCAGAATGATCTGTCTGTTTGAAGTTTGCAAATCCATTTGGATTCACGTTCCGTGGCTGTCCTCGGCTCTTACCGTCATCCTTAAGCGCATATAGGCCTGTCCATCCCTGCATTATCGACTGATTGAGAATCTGTACCTGTTCATGCTTATCGTGTGATAGCGACTCAAGCTTGTTCATCATCAGCGTTATGGCCCTGTCACTCATAGGCTTCTTGATGCCCTTCCGGAACTTGATGAACTCTACGATGGCATCGTTAAGCTCTGGATCATCGCTATACTTGACCGGTTCAGACTTCTTGCGTGGCTTACCCACCTCCGCATGTGCGCACGCACGTGCCTTAGTAGGAGTATGTATATACTCCTCATTATCACTATCATTATCATATTCATTATCATTATCGGCTTTTTGGGGTTCGGTTGGGTTTTCCTCGGTTTCAGAAATAACCGTTCGGTTTTCAATAAAACCATTCGGTTTATTTGGGTTTTCCTCGGTTTTGGAAATTTCCGTTTCCTTTGTAGGTCTGCCGCCCTTTTTGCCGTTGGACCTGTTGCGCTCACACCGCTCCTCATACTTGGAGTTGTCCTTGTCCATCCGTTTCTTGATGAACGAGAAGCACATGGCAAGCGCACTACCTTTTGGAAGATCTGGAACTTCGCCTGTCTCCTGGTAGTCCATCAGAGCAAACATCAACTCACCAACCTGCTCCGGCGGCAGCATCGACAAATGCTCTCTGTATTCGGTATAAAAGACAAAGCTCCCTTTATTTCCCATGTGGCTCACACCTCCTTGATTCTGATTCCATATATGTGGAGCATCAACTTGCGCTTTATAATGTATTCCTTTGTTCTCATGCCCTTCGCATCTTCAACAACCATGCAGTTGTTTTCTAAGTCCCAATAAACAAAATCAGCCACATATGAGCACTTACGCTCCAGGAGCTTTCCCGGTTTGAATCTGCCCTTGTTGGGTCCTTTTTCATATATCTCATTCGTGTGTTCTCTCTGAGCTGGTATCAGTTCAAATTCTCGTTGAAGCTGCAAGCCTGTTATCTTGCCCGCTTTCTCAAGGATCTTTAACTCTGTGTATCTGTGTGCTTCTCTTTCGCTGTCAAATGTGATGCCGTCTATTACAGCTTTCCTGTTGCCGTACTTGGCTCTTGACCTGTTCCAAGCCATCAATGCTCCTTTCCCCCTGCCGCCCTCAAATAAGAGCAACAGGGATATATGCTAAAACATTACGTTACTGTGCTTGTGATGTATTAAATGTAATGTCAATGTAATTTATTTGAAATTACCGAACAGAGCCGCTTCTGCAGCGTTCATCTCTGGCTGTGGATTTTCTGCCGATGCTGGCTGTGGATCCTGAACACTGTTCTGTGTATTCTGAGCATTATTCTGAGTATCCTGTGGCTCTGGCTGAGCATTCTCTGGCTCATTCACCTCTGTTGCTGTGGCTTCCACATACTCATCATTGTCATTCTCAACATATGTAGGACGTCCCTCAGCGTCCAAGGTTGCCATGTCACCCTCAAATGCTTTCTGAAGTTCTATGCTCATTACTCCCCACTTGCTGATCAGCTGACGGAGCATTGTCTTATATGCCATGCCATCAAAGTTCTTATACCAGAACGATGAATACATCCAAGAATCACGAGGATCATAGTTACCGGCTTCATAGTCAGCAAATGATACTCTCTGCTTCTCTCCGTACTTTGTCTTGACCTTTCCAGCGTCCTTATAAAATGCCTGTGAATACTTGTCCGCATGAGCAAGCATCTGAGCCTTACTCCAGTACATTGTCTTCCTGAATCCGTTCACGAGCTCAAACATTGCATAGTAGCCGATTGTCTCAGCCTCTTCACGCTTGTCCCAGTCATCAACCATGAGATTGACCTTGATATCCTCGTTGAGTGGGTCGAAGTATTCCAACTCCCCTTCCTTGATTGCGACAACATTCAGTCTCTTATACTGACCAGAACGGATAGCCAGCTGAATATATCCCTTATATCCCATCTGGAACTGAGCTTCCTTGACACCAGTCTTTGTATTGTTGAATGGGACCATGTAATAGTGTCCGAGCTGTGGGGATGGTGAAAGCTGTAAGCTCTCGCCGAGAAGTGCAGCTGAAAGAATCGACTGATTCGTGCACTCCTGAAGTGTAGGGTTGGTATTATATGCTGATACGATAGCAGATATAAACCTCTGTCCATTCTTTCCACCAACCACCTTGTTGATCTGGTTCTTGATTGCATCTTTTGTAAGATACTCTGTAATTCCCAGATTCTGCTGTGCTTTGCCTCTTGTTGCTAAACTATTATTAACTGCCATTATTCCGTACCTCCTAATGTAATCCGAATGCCTTGCGCAATGCCTCTTTCAGCACCTGCTGAAGATCCCCTGTGTTGCCCCTGTTGCTTCTTGCTTTGGACAATATGTCAAACGTATCATTTATAAGCCCCTTCATAATCTCGTCAAGGTCTCCCTCAGCTTTGGATGCTTCCATTGCTCTGCTTATCAGTTCTTCTGTAGCTGACTCTCCATACTCTTTAGCAAGGGATTCTCTCATTCCCTTCACCATAATTGCCAACTCCGATACAAGAACCGGTGTTGTTCCTCTCATTGATACTGATCCCATTTCTGACTTAATCATCTTGTTACCTCCTACTTAATCGCTCTAAATGTTATATTTCTGCTCTGGAAGAACTCTCTCAAGGCTGCTGCATCATCCGTTGTAAGTTCAACCTCAAACTTGACTACCATCTTCTGTGGTTCCGGCTGTGATTCCTCTACTGGTGCTGGCTGTGCATCCTCAGGTGGTGTCATAGCCTTTGCCATTGCGGCTCTCTGCTCCTCGGCAACCTTTTCCTGTGCCTTGCGCTCTTCCTCAGCCTTTCGTCTTGCCTCTTCTGCTGCTTTTCGTGACTCTTCCTCAGCCTTTCTCCTTGCCTCAGCTTCAGCCTTTGCCTTGGCAATCTCTGACATCCTCTTAGTCTCTGAGATGGCCTTGTTGATGTCTAATGTCTCCTTGAATACCTCTGTAGCCTCAAATCCGAACTCCGGGAGCTGACTGAGTGTAAGCACTCCGTTGCCGATCTCATACATCTTTGACCTCATCTGATCTTCGATACTCTTCATTGACACCGAAGCATTTAACCACTTCGGATCCCAGATCTTCTCCAACGTGACAAAATTCTGAAAACCGATAGTCGCAAACAACTCTTCAATGGCTTTCTGCTTTTCAGCTTTGCGTTTCTCATCGTATGCCTTGACCTGTTCGTCTATCACCGCTATAGGCTTGTCTATGATACCTATGATCTCGTTGATTTGAGCCTTGAACACATTAAACGGCTGCATGTATTCTTTCTCTTTTCTTATTCTCTCGTCATTGAGGGCTTTCTTTAACTTGTTAAGGTTCGCCTTGTCTGCCTTTGCGTCCTTGATCTGGTCATCTGTGTAGACAAGCGTCTCATAAAATGAGACCTTAGATATAAGCTCAGCCTTGAGCTCTTCGTAGTTAAAATCAATCTTCTCCGGTATCGCTACCTCATTAACTCTTAATTCCATTTTTAACCTCCTAATTCAGCACCAGCTCATACTGGTTATTGTTCTTGTTCTCTCGTATCATCGACATGATACGCTGTGTCTGTCGCTGTCTCTCTTCCTCACAGTCGCAGTGCTCGCCTGGATCCAAGTAAGCACCGCACTGCGAACATTCGTTGTAATACATTGCATCTCTCCTATATCTCCGGGAGTATCAGCGGCGGCTCTTTCTTCACCTGTACGCTCTCCCAGAAACTTCTCTCAGCATCAATAAGATACTGAATGTCTTCCTCTACCTCCGACCGCTCTATCTTGTAGTGCCTCGTCTGCAGGTATACATCACCGTTAAATTCCGACTTAAGCTGAGCCTTGAGCACCACAAAGTCAAACTCTGTTACCATCAGGTAATGCAACACCTGTATGTAATAGTTGTCCGGGATCCTGTGATCCCACTTCTCTTTCTGCCTTGACTGAAGTATGTTGGTTGTCTTGCACTCCCACACACCCTTGCGGCCATCCTGATCTAAAAGCCATCCATCTAGCGATGCGTGCGCCCATGGGTATTTGTCGTTTGTGAACATGTTGTTTTCCACATACCCAACTTGATACTCTGGATAATCCAACTTGAATAGCTCCCTCAGATGCTTCTCAGCCTCTGTGCCATACTTGACATAAGGCTTATCCGATATGTCCTCCGGCTCTATGCTATAGGCTTTCTCTTTGAATAGATCCACGTTGGTCTTGTAGGGGTTCATTCCTACTATTGCCGAAGCATCCGACCCGCCTATCTTGGTTCTTGCCTTGAGCCATTCTTCATGACTTCCGAGCACCTTCATTTCAACCATTCAGCCTATCCTCCATGGCTTCCCTTGCATCGTCTATGTCCTTCATGGCAAGGACGATGTAGTACAAACCGATCTCTATCGCCATAGTGCCGATTATGTACAAGATGAGCATTCCTGTTGATATGGTCATAAACCACCTAAAGTCTGTCGCCATTTTATATATGAGTCTTACAAGTACCACAGCCATGGCAACTAGGCATGATGCACTTATAACCTTTGTGTCCATGTTTCTCCTCTTCATTTGCTTTCTTCTCCCTTTTCTGCTATGATTTTCTTGAGTATTTTTCTATGCACCGGCGGAACTGCTATTCCAAAGGTGCTTTTTTATTGTCAGGGATCTAATTCATCCCAGTTTATGACGGCTTCTTTTGCTACCTTATTTATGTCGAACGGCGGCACTCGTCTGCCAGCGTCAAGCTGTTTCTTGTACTTCAGATAATCCACCAAGGCAAGCACATTGACCCTTGTGACTCCTGCTCCATCAAGTATGGTGTATTGCCCATATCTGCCAGACTGGACATATCTGTCAAGATCCGCTATACGTCTGGTTGCTGTAGATGGTGACATCTCGAACATCTTCATCATTTTTGCCTTGCTTATGTACGGCAACCGGCCGATCTCCCTGGCACCTATTACCTGTATGTCCTTGACTGCTCTACTCATTGCTCTCATCTCCTTTCCTGTGATATAATTGATAAAAAACTAGGGGGGATTCCTTATGCCTGTCACAAAATCAGATATCAAAATATTGAACTATGTCCACCATCGTCATTTCCGACCTGTCACCTATTCGTCACTTTCTGGTAAATTCAGCAAGTATGAAGTAGACAGTCTTATCAAAGGCGAACTCTTGTCCTATGTTCCTGTAATCGTTGATTATCAGGGAATCCCATCTGAAAAGCTTGCCGCTGAATCTGCAATATCCCTTACCAAAGAGGGTGTATATGTTGTTGAACAGAATCAGTGGTTTGATACCAAATATCTGCTTACGCAAATAATCGTCCCTATACTGGTTGGTGTCGCAAGTGCCGTCATCACAACAGTCTTATTACGATTACTGTAGCTATGCCTATGGCTGCCCCTATCAGTCCCATCACTGCGGGTCTGATATAATCGCACCAAAGATCTTCCATGAAGTACGGCTCCTTGAGTTTCTTCTTAATCTTTTTGAGCATCGCTTGATCTCCTTTCATGATCTAAAACTCGAATCTGGCAATTGATTTAAGAACCTCTTTTGCCACATCGAGCAGGTGTAGTGAGTGCTTTACCGAGTATTTCTTTGCTCCAAGTACTTTTAAGATGTCCTTGATAATGCGCTCCTCGCCGTCATACGTTTCCGACAATTCACAGTTCTTTGCGATATAATAGAAAATTATCTCCTCGTCAGTGAGAACTTTCCTCACCTCAGAGAACTCTTCTATATCTTTCGTTTTCTCTGCTATATCTACCAACTTTGAATTTATACTGTTTGCCATGCCTCTCCTTTCTCTTATTGGTTAAACTCAGTTTAACTTTCTAAGCAAAAAAATAAGCTGGATAGTCCTTTAAATCAATGTCAAGTAGTTCAGCCCACTTGTTCATCTCTTCCTGAGTAAATCCAGTTCTACAGTTCAACTTCTTTGATACAGAATTACTTGATAATCCCAATGCCTTGGCAAAATTACCCTGCGTTCCGTACTTCTCTATTATTCTTCCTCTCAGCTTGTCATACTGATATGGCATTGTCGTACCTCCTTCCATTCGCATTTGTTAAACCACGTTTAACTTTAATGCTAGTTTAACCCTGTTTAACTCAGTTGTCAACCCTAAAGTTTAAAGTTTTTTAACTTTTTGTTTGATTTTAGTTAAACGTTGTTGTATAATCCAAATATAAAATATGCATATATAGATAGAGGAGGTTTAGTATATGAAATGGCCAACAACTGCTAACCGATTAAAACAAGCTATGAATAATATAAATATGAGTGCACAAGAACTTGCAGATAGAAGTGGAGTTAGCAAAGCCTCCATAAGCCAATATGTTAATGGTAGTCATAAACCATCTAATATATCAGCACCGAAACTTGCAAAAGTTTTAAAAGTAAATGCTATGTGGTTGATGGGATTCGACATGGATGAAGAACCAGCCAAGCCTACATATTACTTTGACGATGAAACAGCTCAGAAGGCACAAGAGATCTTTGAGAACAAGCAGCTCTCTCTTCTCTTCGATGCCGCAAGGGACGCAGAGCCAGAGGACTTGGAGACAGTTCACACAATGCTCATGGCTCTCAAGAATAAAGAGAAACGATAATGCACATAAAACATCCCACTGATTTTGTTATTATGACTTTAATTATGCCGTAAAGGGGGATGATTGTATGAATTATGATATAAATGTCCAGATGATGGATTTGAAATCATCGAAGATAAAGGAAACTGTGACAGAGAATGATGACGGCTCATATACCATCTTTCTCAATTCAAGATTTACACAGGAGCAACTAAAAGATGCCTACATCCATGCCATAGGTCACATCACCAGAGACGACTTCAACAAACACAGCCCTGCTGATGCTATTGAGGTTTATGCGCATGGATTAAATAAAAAATAATGAAGGAGAGATTTTCATGAAAAAGAAACTATTATCAATTATGGCTGTATCAACACTAGCTTTGTCTCTTACCGGATGTGGTAATGCAGGTAATTCTACTACTGTTTCCACCACCGAAACTGTAACAACAGAGGCCGCCACTGAAGCAACAACAGCAACTTCTACAGAAGAAGAAACCACTGAAGCTGTCACATCAGAAGAAACTTCAGAAACAGAAGCTCAGTCTGGTACATTAGATGGTCTTGCTCAGTATCTTCTGGATCAAGGAGTTGTTACAGGTTCAACATCGGAAACTATGTACTCATATATCGGAGCAATCGGTGGATTCAAGTATCTTGATTCTAATGTAGAAGTTTATGAGTACGACATGAACTCAGATACGTATAAGCAAATAGTTGATACTAATAGCGTGAGTGGTCTTACTGTGTCCGCTATCAATGGGCCTTACGTTCTTATGTTTAGTAATGATGACGTGAACCAGTCTGTAATAGACATATTCAATGCATACAAATAAGAGCTTTTATATGATATAGAATAAAAAAAGGGGGCTAGTTGATATGTCACTATTTGGACCATCAAAAAAGGAACTACTTGAATGGCAAACATTTGTTACTGGGAAACCATCAAGCAAGCTACTAATGAATAAAGCTCAATTAAAAACGGCAACTCAACAGATTGCTCAAGACAGCCTAAGAATATCTAACGATTGTGTCAGAATTATCTCTGAAACAATTAAGCCTGATGTATTCTTCTCAAGAATGGACTTACTATATCAGCATACATACAAGTTATCTGTTTGTGAGAAATATATAAAATTCTCAGGTGCATTACCATCACAGGCTCTGGCGCAATTTGGGCAAGATCATTTTAATGCTGTGCAAGCTTTTATTAACAGATATACCCAAGCCACATACAGCAAAGCTGACACACTAAAGACAACCAAAGGGAAATTAAATCAAGCAGTAAAATTCTATGATTCACTTGTCCCTTATTTCAATAATATAGAGCCTCAAAATATACAGATGATTGAAAACATAAAGCAATCCATGCTTGCTAATTTTGGAGGTCAAAAAAATTAAATTCATTTACCCAAAGTCTCTACCGATGTTATTGAGGCTTTATGCGCATGGACTGCAGAAATAATCAACAAATGAAGGGAGAGATGCCTATGAGCAAAAAGAACACAAAGGAAGAAATTATTCAAAACAAGAAACAAAGTATCCGTCTCTTAAACAACCTGTTGGAAGGTTATATTGCAGATGATACCAAATTAAGGAAAGCCGAACTTGTCTCCAAATGGTTAAAGGATTATGTTAATTATCTCAAGTTTGAGGAAATATACGATCCTCTTAAGGGGATAACATATAAGCGTGGAGATATTGTTAAGGTAAATTTAGGGTTTAATGTTGGCGGTGAGATTGGTGGCGTACACTATGCTATTGTACTGGATAATCCAAGCCCCCACTCATGCAGCACTATGACGGTTATTCCTATGAGTTCTGTCAAAGAGGGCAAAGCGGTTCATCCTCTGGATTTATATATTGGTAATGAATTTTATAATTCAGTTTCCGCCAAATATCAGACCATGTTAAAAGATACCCTATCTGAAAAAGAAGAACTGGACAATTTCAAGACAGCTTTGCTATCACTTGTTAAAGATCACATGACTCATGAACTCAGCGAAGATGAAAGAACGGAATTGAAAAGTAAATTAAATATTCCTGTGACATCATTAGCTGATAAAATTGACAATTTAAATCAGCAGATAGAAATTCTTGAAAAAAACAAAGCTGAAATTGATATGATGAAAACTGGAACCATTGTAAAGGTTCGCCAGATTCGCACCATAAGTAAAATGCGAATACTTATTCCAAAAAGCAGAAGGGATCCTCTGTATGATGTAAGTCTTTCCAGTGCAACAATGGAAAAGATAAACGACAAATTAAAAGAGTTTTTCTTTCACTGAGATTATGTATTTTTTCTTGACTGCGAGCATAGAATATACTATAATCAAAATACAATTTAACGCAGCCTATAGGGCATCAATTAATATTGTTTTTTGAATTTAGACCTCGCAGAAATGCGGGGTCTTTTACGTTGTATGAACCTATTCCAATTTGGAAATAGTTCAAAATAAAAAATCCCTCAGGTGCTACCAACACCTGAGGGAAGTTACCCACAAACCGAAGGCTTATAGGTACTCACAATTAACAAACTACATTATACCATAAGCCTTCCACTTTTGATAGGCTTATTTTTTATGCCTATTTTTAGATAGGAGTTGATATTATGTGGTCAGAAATACAAAAAAATGGAACCGTAAAGTATTGTGAGAGGTACACAGATCCGCTCACAGAGAAGGTGAAGAAGGTCACCGTGACGATGCCTAAGGCATCACCTCAGAACAGAAACAAGGCGGCAAGGATCCTTGCTGGGAAGATTGAGAAAGCCGAGACTTCCTCTCCTGTCCGATCAGATACAACGCTAGGGGAGCTGGCTGATGCTTATATAGCATCATTGCGGCAGTGCAAGAGGAAAGAAAGTACAATTGTAACTGAGAAATCATATATATATCGTTGTGTAAGCACAATCGGTAATGATGTCCTCGTTGACAAACTTTCTCCCCGCTATATATATGATCAACTTCTTGCTACCGGTAAAAAAATCAGCACAATAAACGGATATATAAAATATCTGAAATTCGCTCTAAAATGGGGGGTGAAAAACGACTATCACTCAAATCATGATATACTATTAAAACTCGACTATATCAGCGAAGAGAGCTCCGACGAAATACCAGAGGTATATGACATCAGCAATGAATATCTTGAACATGATGAGATAACAAAATTACTTAATTACTTAATAGATAATAACCACTGGCAGGACTACTATATATCCTATTTTCTGATTCTTACAGGCATGAGGATTGGGGAGCTTGTGGCACTTGAAGATTCAGATGTGGATATTACATCTAAAACTATTCGTGTTACCAAGACTTACTACCCTGCAACCAAATACGCAACGTCAGCCAAAACAAGTGATTCAATCAGAAATCTTCATATACAACCTGAGCTTCTCTTACTTATAAAAAAACTCAGACTTTGGCGAAAAGAAACAATGTTTGAAAATGGAATTAAAAGCACACTTTTTATGCCGCACTTGAAGACAGGCGGCTATTTATCCTATGGAACCTATAACCTACACTTGAAGACAGCCGCCTCTGAAGTTCTTGGCAGAGAGATAACTCCGCACAAGTTGCGCCACACACACGCATCGATTCTGGCAGAAACTATGTCAGCAGAACAGATATCCCGCCGTCTAGGCCACCATGACGACAAAATAACAAAAGCTATTTACATTCATATCACTAAAAAAATGAAGCAAAAAGACAATGCGGCTGTCGACACAATATCAATTATCAACTAAAAAAAATGACCACTCAGTTTTCACACTGAATGGTCATCTTTTATTTTTTTGCCCCTAAATTGCCCCTAAAGGCTCTCTCACAATTGTCGTACACAGCATAAACCCTTGATTCTTCTAGCTATTCATACATTGTAAAATTATACATATTGTACAATTTTGTATCCATAAATATCCTACCACTTATCGCGTTAAAGTGCTACATTTTTATCCATACAAAAACAAAGGAGATCATTATGACAGACTTAAACAATGCCGAAACACAAACCGATGCCCCCTGTTCCGCCATCAATTATTGTAACCTCAACGGATACGAACTCACCGCAGAAGAGAAGATAATCTTTCTTAGTTCCTATGTATCCCGCATTGACAACGAGACAGTGTATCAGCCCGCAACCAGGGAATTTGTCCAGAATTTCAATGTAGATGCAGCCATCAGCATAATAAACAATTATGCCACAGCAGACTCATTTTTCAGAAGAATGACAGGTTCATTTCCGTATATCAAAAACTCGCAGCGTTTTTCATCCCCGGATATATATTTTCTTCTATTGGAGTTAAAACTGTACATCAACGAGAGACGGCGCGTAATAGCAAAAAATAATTCAGCGGACACGCTCTCTATCATTGAACAATACAAAAACCGTTACTCGTTCAACCAGTCAGCCACCCAGAAAATGGAAGCCCTGCACAGCATAAAAGGTTTCGCACATCCATCTTTCTTTGTGCCGGAAACCGTACTGTACATAAACGAAAACTCTATCCTGTACGTACACTCAGCTTTGCGCTATATCGATATGCTTCTCGAATACATGCAGCGGAATGACAATTCTATAGATTATGAAATTTATTCTTTTTTTCAGAACTTCAAATCCATGTTATTCAACAACGAGCACGACACAACGCCAACATATATAATCGAACAGTCAAGAGATTATATCTATAGCATTCTCGGAAATAGCAAAAGAAAATCTAAGATGACTGACATATGCAAATACGCAGCCTTCGTGGAAAGTCTCACAGAACTCGGTAACGCCATAAGCGCATCCAATATGAAACTCTAAATCCCCCCTGTTTTTCAGAACATAAAAACAGCCCGTCGCTTATGCGACAGGCTGTTAAGAAGGGGGGAGTGGAGGATTCCTATGTTTTGGGGTTTGGGGTTATGGGGTTACATTACATCGTATAAAGGGATTTCTACGAATTTCGTGCTAAGGGAACCCTCCGTCTATCAAAATATAAGTGATTGTCTTTTTTATAACCAGAAGGCTTGTTGATCACAACTCATCTCCTTGTTATGCCCATATACTATCAAAACACTTTGAAATTGTAAATACGCAAAAATTTATAAAACGAAGGCTTTTTTTTGTGGTAATTTATCAACAGTTGCGCATTTCAATAGTTTTTAGAAGATTTTTGAATGCAAAATGATTGTTTTTTTCACGTTTGAACGGTTTATTGTTCATTATGATCACTTTTCGCAACAATAAATTTCAGATTATCGTGCAAAGCTGTCAAATTCGTTTGACTGTTGGCGAAGATCGGAGTGTTGTAATATAATAGTAAGAAGTCAATCATCTCGGAGGACATGCTATGAATGAAAACGATATTCTAAAGGGGCGGTTAAAGGATCTGGCAAATGCCGCCTTCCGCCAGAACAGATATACATATACTAATTTTCTGAGTGCTGCAGACATGGAAGTATTTTACAGTAATCTTGAACAGTTGTCATTTGCAGGATATACCATCTTTGGAGGCAGGGAATCCTGCGACCGCGTTATGATCGCCTTTGGAAATGAAGCCGACTGCGGCTACGCACCGGCTTTTCCCATCTGCACCATGAAGGTTTCCGCTGTTTCGGACAAATTCTCAGACGATCTGAACCACAGGGATTTCCTTGGGGCACTTATGAATCTTGGCATTGAGAGGGAGATGGTGGGCGATATACTGGTCACCGAATCCACTCATTCTGGCAAGCACAACAATGCCTATATATTCTGTGTGGACACTGTTGCCGATTATATCGCAGAAAATCTGACAAAGATAAGGCACACAAATGTAAAATGTACTTTTTGCAGCACCCAGGATACTTATGAGATACAGATAAAAAAGGAACCTCTGCACATAATCGCAGCATCTGCAAGAGCGGACGCAGTGACCGCCACAATAACAGGCCTTTCAAGAAGCAGCACATCCCTGTTGTTCAGGGAAAAGAAATTTTCACTAAACAACAGGTTGTACGAAAACAGCAGCTACCAGTTAAAACCGGGCGACGTATTTTCAATACGTGGATATGGCAAATATGAATTTGTCGAGACAGGCAGCGCAACCCGGAAGGGCAGACTGAACATAGAATTACTCAGATATATTTGATCTTCTAACAACTAGCAATTGATCAGTTCACTGTAGTATCTTTTCACATCAGCGCGTCTTGTTGCGCTGATGTGTATACTTTTACCATTTGTCAGTATCATTTCATGAGCCGTGCATCTGCTCACATGATCCGGATTTACAAGATAGGATTCATGTGGTCTGATAAATCCCCCGTAGCCCACCTTCATGCGTTTTTCCATCTCGCCAATACTTCCATAAAAAACATATTTTTGTTCCGTTGTGACCAGATTTATGCGACGCAGTTCGCTTTCAAAATACATTATGCTCCGGGTATCTACACTGTATCTCACCCTTCCGGATACAAATGTGAATCTTCTCTCATCCCGGCTCCCCTCAACCGCCATCGTCATCACCTTTTTGAAATTTGCCGCATTAACAGGTTCATACAGAATATAACACGGTTGGATATCATACAATCTCCGGTTTATTCCTGCTGCTATCATCACGAGACTACCTACCCTGCGGTCTTTTTTCAAGACATCGGCCACATCCCAGGAACGATACACCACCACTACATCGTAAATTCCTTCAAGATCCATGTCGACCATGATCGCATGCACATTGTCATAATATCTCACAGCGCACACACATCCCGCATCTCTCTGCCATATACCCATGTACTCCTGCAACAACGGGCTCATTACTTTCTCCTCACTGTACACAGCAATCTTCAGCATATCTCCCTCCAAAGCTGCAGAAGCTTCCGCTCCTGTTCATCCCGGATAACGATTTCCTCCCTCGGAGTCACATCCTCCTCCATCACATCGATATCCCATATGAAATAATCACATGTGCGGTTAAGCACCCTCGACAACAGCACCAGCCGCTTCAGGCTCGGCAGACTTCCGCCATTTTCAAGACGGCTTATATATTTGCCATCTGCATAGATAAGATACCCCAGCTCCTTCTGTGTGAGGTTCATAGACTTGCGGGCATCCTTTATTCTCTGCCCAATAATAACACTGTTCAATTTTTTCTCCTCCCTATCCGTCCCCGCGGACAACAATATTACTTTACAATAAAATCGCAAAATAAAAAACCGCATCCCATGCGGACTTTCCACATAAGATGCGATTTTTAGTACACTTATTTACTAAATATTTCGAAAAACTTTATTTTTATTCTTATTTTGTAATTCCAAGCTTTATTGCCTCGTCAGCTACAGCCTTGGCAACCACCTTAGCAACTCTCTCGTCAAATGCTCCAGGAATGATGTAATCCTCCTTGAGCTCATCATCTGTTACAATGGATGCGATAGCCTTGGCTGCTGCCATCTTCATCTCTTCAGTTATGCCTGTTGCCTTGGCGTCCAAGGCACCTCTGAATATTCCCGGGAATACTAGAACGTTATTAATCTGGTTTGGATAATCCGAACGGCCCGTCGCCATTACTCTTACTCCGCCCTTTGCCGCTTCCTCAGGCATGATCTCAGGTGTAGGGTTTGCCATGGCAAATACTATAGGATCTGCTGCCATAGATGCAACCATCTCTGCTGTCACGATATTTGGAGCTGAAACTCCGACAAATACATCCTTACCCTTCATTATCTCGGCAAGAGAACCTGTCTGTCTGCCCTTGTTTGTAATCTCTGCCATCTCTGCCTGTGCCGGATTCATCCAGTCCTGTCCAGGACACAGAGCACCCTGCCTGTCCACAAGAACCACATTGCCTATACCGAGCTGAAGCAGAAGCTTACATATTGATATACCTGCAGAACCCGCTCCGTTGATAACCACATTTGCCTCGTCAAACGGCTTGCCGACAAGCTTTAACGCATTGATGAGTCCTGCTGACACAACGATAGCTGTACCATGCTGATCGTCATGGAATACAGGAATGTCAAGTTCTTCCTTAAGTCTTTTCTCTATCTCGAAGCATCTTGGAGCTGATATATCCTCCAGATTGATTCCGCCAAATACAGGTGCAATGCGCTTTACTGTCTCAACAATCTCATCCACATCCTTTGTGTCAAGGCAGATAGGGAATGCGTCAACTCCGCCGAACTCCTTGAAGAGTATGGACTTTCCTTCCATTACAGGTATAGCTGCCTCAGGTCCTATATCTCCCAGGCCGAGAACCGCTGTTCCGTCTGATACCACGGCAACCATGTTGCCCTTGCATGTATATTTGTATACGTCAGCCTTATTGTCACGGATCTTTCTGCAAGGCTCTGCAACGCCCGGTGTGTAAGCTGTGCTCAGATCGTCTCTGTTCTTCACTGCTACCTTGGACACTACCTCTACCTTACCCTTGTGCTCCTCATGCATCTTAAGACTTAAACTATTGTAATCCATGTCTGTTCCTTTCTGCGCACCCGCGCATCCTGTATTTTATCTACTGTATATATAACAGCGCCTCTCCTATATAGCGCTGCTCCGGAATCCCTGTTTTCCCCGGCAACACCGCTTATTCCATAATAACCTTGACTCACATTTTAGTCAACGATATGTGCCAGCATATGTACTCTGTTGAATGGGAACGAGAAGTAATATCCATCTGCAAAATCCGAAGTGTACTCAAGTATATCTCTGGCGATCTGTATGCCGCACTCCTCGCCTTCCTGCCTTGTGGCATTTTCACTGTATCTCTCTATGATCTCGTCCGGGATCTCTATGCCCGCCATCTCATTTTTCATGAACAAGGCATTTCGCCTGCTGACAAGCGGCATGATTCCCACAAGTATTGTCGCGCCGGTCTCAGCCTTCATGTCTCTTAGGATCTGCGCCTGCTCTCTGGAGAACACCGGCTGTGTCAGAAAGAATTCAGCCCCGGCTTCCATCTTTCTTTTTATTCTGTCTATCTCAAACTTTGTGTTAAGTCTGTTCTGGTTAATCGCTCCGCCATAGGTGATCTTATCCCCGCTGAACACCTCTTCGTTCATAGACTGCAGCAGCTTCATCATTCCGACTGAATCAAAGTTGAACACGCTCCTGGTCGTCTGTCTGAACATGACCGGAACCGGATCACCTGTTATGACAAGGAAATCCTTTATGCCATTAAGCTGTGCACCGAGCACGCTTCCCCTTATGGCTATGGCATTCTTATCACGGCAGCACAGATGCGGCATGACCCTAAGTCCTGTCTCCTTGTGCACTTTCTCCGCCATGAGTATGGAATTCGCTCTGGTTCTTCCCGATGGCGAATCAGGGAATGTCACCACATCCACATGTGACTGCTTAAGTATATGGGCTGCATCAAGCAGCTTCTGATCGTTGACATCCACCGGAGGTGCCAGCTCCACAGCAATCAGCTTGTGCTTGTGTCCGTCGGCATTTTTTGTGGCTGCCCCGCCACGCTCCAGACGTCCTTTGAGGAAATTGTCCTTTACAGCACTGTCAGCCTGTACCTTTTCCACATGAACCTTGGCAGCCTTTGCAATATCTCCGGTTTTCACCCGTTCCATGATCTGATGTATGTATTCAGGATTTGTTCCGCAGCATCCTCCTATGATATCTGCACCAAGCGCCGCTATGTCCTGGATCTTATCTATGAATCCCTCTTTGTTGTCATTGAACACCAGTCTGCTCTGTGTAAACTTCGGGTATCCCGCATTCGGCATTACTGATACAGGCTTTCCGCAGTCTATATCCAGCTTTTTCAGAAGCTGAAGCATATGGTACGGACCAACTCCGCAGTTGAATCCAACACAGTCCACGTCCTGATTTCCTGCCACCTGGGAGAGCAATGCCCTTGCCGAAAATCCACAGTTGCTGTACCCAAACTGGTTCACGCAGAACGACACCATGACCGGCGTGTTCTTTCTTGCCTTCAGGTGCTTCACCACAGGCTCGAGCACATTGAACTCAGGAAATGTCTCAAACCAGATGATATCCACTCCCATGTCCTGCATCGCCTCACCCAGCAGCTTATACTGTGACACCCTTTCATTCAGTGTGAGACCGGCATCCGCAGGTATTGGGCCTATATCTCCGGCAATGTATACCTTTTTGTGATCCGTTCCAGCTTCGCCGTCCGCAGCCTGCTTCGCAAGCTTTACCGCCGCACGCACATTTGAAATGACATAATCCGTGTCAGCATCAAGGCTCGCTGTATTTGCCGCAAATGTATTTGTCCTTATAAGCCCGGCTCCCGCCTTCACATACTCTTTATGGATCTCAAGCACCCGCTCCGGGTGGCGCATGTTTGCAAGTTCAGGGGCCACAGTCCCCTGCTCTCCATACATTCCCACATAACATGTTCCAAATGCTCCATCCGCGACAAGTAATTTATCCTTTAAGCTTTCAAGTATACTCATCTAACAACTCCATCCTAATATTATTTTTCACCTGCGTCTATATCCGTACGATTATACAGTACTTTTTGAGCAGATGTATCTATTTCTGCGCTAAGTGCGCATTTATCTTTAGCACTTTACCATATTAAACTGTCCTATATAGAATAATATAGGAATTGCGATTAGTCAAATTTACGCTAAAAAATTGCCAGGTTCAAAAAATCTATTTGAACCTGACAATTTTATAATATCTGATCACTGGAGCAGCGTGTACTGCTCCAGATTCCACACGTCTGTCACAAGACCATCATAAAATTCAGGCTCATGACATACCAGAAGTATAGACCCCTTATACTCGGAAAGAGCACGCTTCAATTCATCCTTGGCATCAACGTCAAGATGGTTTGTCGGCTCGTCAAGCAGAAGCACATTTGTATCAGTGTTGATTAACTTGCAAAGTCTCACCTTCGCCTGCTCGCCACCCGAGAGGACCTTCACCTTGCTCTCGATATGCTTGGTGGTAAGTCCGCATTTGGCAAGAGCCGCACGTACCTCATACTGGGTATATCCCGGGAATTCCTCCCAGATTTCCTGCAGGCATGTATTCTCACTCGGCTTGACCTCCTGCTCAAAGTATCCAATGTGCAGATAGTCGCCAAGCTGCGCCTTGCCGGATATAGCCGGGATAAGTCCAAGCACACTCTTCAGGAATGTCGTCTTTCCTATACCATTCGTTCCTGTGATGGCTATCTTGTCACCGCGCTCCATGCGGAGATTCATCGGTTTGGAAAGCGGCTTGTCCTTGCTGTAACCTATCACCAGATCATCAGTCTCGAATATGACCTTACCAGAGGTTCTCGCTTCCTTGAAGTTGAACTCAGGCTTCGGTTTCTCACGCTCAAGCTGAATGACATCCATCTTGTCAAGTTTCTTCTGTCTGGACATAGCCATATTTCTTGTGGCAACCCGGGCTTTATTTCTCGCCACAAAATCCTTCAGCTCAGATATCTCCTGCTGCTGCTTTCTGTACGCAGCCTCAAGCTGGGATTTCTTCACCGCATACACCTCCTGGAACTTGTCATAATCGCCGACATATCTGCCCAGCTGACAATTCTCCATATGGTATATGATATTTACAACTGAATTCAGGAACGGAATGTCATGGGATATAAGAATAAACGCATTCTCGTATTCCTGAAGGTATCTCTTGAGCCACTCTATATGGTGTGCATCAAGATAATTCGTAGGCTCGTCGAGCAGAAGTATCTCCGGCTTTTCAAGCAGAAGCTTCGCCAGCAGAACCTTGGTTCTCTGTCCGCCCGACAGCTCAGTTACATCCTTGTCCAGTCCAAGCTGCAACAGGTCAAATGCTCTGGCAACCTCCTCAACCTTCGAATCTATTATATAGAAGTCATGGCTGTCCAGAAGATCCTGAAGAAGTCCCATCTCCTCAAGAAGAGTGTTCATCTCATCCTCGTCAGTGACCTCCGCCAGCTTGTCACATATCTCATTTATCCTCTTCTCCATATCGAAAAGTCTGGAGAACGCATCCCTCAGCACTCCGCCTATGGTCATGCCCGGCTCAAGGACCGTGTGCTGATCCAGATATCCGACCTTCACATTCTTCGCCCAGGTCACTGTACCCTCATCCGGCATGAGACTGCCCGTCACTATATTCATGAAGGTTGATTTACCTTCACCATTTGCGCCGACAAGCCCTATGTGCTCGCCTGCCAGAAGTCTGAATGACACATTTTCAAATATTGCCCTGTCACCAAATCCATGGCTGAGGTTGCTTACATCTAATATCATAATCTCTCCTTTTTACTAATCCACCGGCTTTAAATACATTACAGACAGAGCCGGAAGATCAAAGCCGAAGTCACCGCATACGCCCTTGATACTCTTCACGGTGTCTTTAGTGTTTCCACCGTATTTATTCCAGTCCGTGTTCATGAGAACTTTCATGGAATTGCCCTCGCCGTATCTGAAATGATAATCCCTGTATGTATTTCCTGATAGGTTCATGACTACTACTATCTTATTTTCCTCAATAACTCTCTGGAATATATATACAACATCCTGCTCTTTGCCACAGAGTATCCAGTCAAACCCGTGAGGATCATCATCCCACCCTGACAGCGCAGGCTCTTTCAGATAGAGCTTATTCAAATCTTTTATAAATCTGTTAAATGAATCGTGGTTCGGGTATTTCAGTATATCCCAGTCCTGCTCACGCTTCTCGTCCCACTCTCTTAGCTGGGCTATCTCGTTACCCATGAAGTTAAGCTTCTTGCCCGGATGCGCATACATGTAGGCGTAGAGCGCCTTTGCATTTGGGAATTTCTCTTCATATGATCCCGCCATCTTCTGGGCTATGGTTGCCTTGCCATGTACAACCTCGTCATGCGAGAGTGGCAGCATGTATCTCTCATTATAAAAATACATCATGGAGAATGTCAGCTTGTGATACTGGTCGCCTCTGCAAAACGGCAGAGTTCTGAAGAAATTCAATGTGTCATTCATCCAACCCATATCCCATTTGTAGTCAAATCCCAGTCCGCCGTATCCGACTTCCTTGGTGGTTCCCTTGTAGTCCGTGGAATCCTCGGCGCAGAGAATACATGACGGGTGTCTGTCCTTAAGTCCCTGGTTAAGCCCCTTTATAAACTCAACCGCCCTGTCATTTACACCTCTAGACTCGTCGCCCATCCAGTAGATTATCCTGCTGATGGCATCCATTCTTAGGCCATCAAAATGATACTCTGTGAGCCAGTAATTCGCCGCACTCTTGAGAAATGTCTGAACTTCTCCCTTGGAATGGATGAAATTCTTACTACCCCACTCGCTGTAGCCCACATCATCGGTCGGATGCTCATACAGATTGGTTCCGTCATACTTTGCAAGTCCATATCCATCCAGTGCAAAATGCACAGGCACATAGTCCATGATGGCACCTATGCCGTTCTTGTGAAGCGTGTCGATGAGGAACTTCAGGTCATCCGCCGTTCCGTATCTAGCCGTCGGACTGAAGAATCCGGTATTCTGGTAGCCCCATGACTCATCACATGGATGCTCCGAAAGCGGCATAAACTCCACATAATTGTAGCCCTGCTCTTTCAGATATTCCACAAGCATCGGTGCTATCTCTCTGTATGTATACCAGCCCTCAGCAACTCGGTCAGTCTCAATGACTTCTTCCGGTGTCAGCTGTTTTCCATTCTCATCATACACCGGCTTGCAGTGCCATGAGCCCATGTGCATCTCATACACATTGAGCGGACCACCCTTGCACTCATTCCGTGTCCTCATCCATCTTGCATCGCCAAATGTATACTCATCCATATCTCTTATTATAGATGCAAATGCCGGTCTCAGCTCCATGCCGAATCCATACGGATCACAGTGATCCACACAATATCCATCTCTCTGGTATATCTTATATTTATACATCTGTCCGGCCTTTGCCCCCGGCACAAAACACTTGAAAAAGCTGCCATCGTAACACCTCTCCATGGCAGTCTCTCCCCATGAATTGAACTCACCTGTAACCGTCACCGACTCCGCATTCGGTGCATACGTCACAAAGTCCACTCCTGTCACTGCTTTCCTCCTGCTCTTGCCCACGTTCTCCTTCACAACGTGTGCGCCGAGCTCATTGTAGGCATCAAAGCACCTTCCCGAATAAAACTCATACAAATCCATAACTTTTCCTCCATACAAAGTTAGTATTCAAGTTCCATCATCCAAGCCCTCTCAGTCATTTCTTGACTGTAGTAAATTACCTTCAGTATACCGTTGCACATCCGCTATATGAATATTCGTTTTTTGATAAAAGTAAAATAATTTACTCCAGACAATTATTGACAATTAGATTTAATATGTATATACGTTTTTTTGACTATATCTTTCTTTTGTTGTATTCTATATTATAATGCATAGAGCATCATCAGGGCGCTTACAGCCATTTATAATCATTACCCGCGTACAGCTTTTGTATGATCAGAAAGGAGCTTTTATGGACAGAAGGATTCAGCGTACACGCAACAGCTTATTCAGCGCATTTATCGAACTGCGTGCCACCAAACCTGTGGAGAAGATCACAGTGAAGGAACTCACAGAAAAGGCCAATATCAGCAAGCAGACTTTCTATCTGCATTTTCAGGATATATATGATCTGTCGGAATATCTCGAAAATGATGCTCTTCTGTCCCTCATCGGTGACATTCCAAATCCAGAATATATGCTTACCAATCCTGCAGAAGCAAGCAGGCAGTTATGCAACGCATTTATCAACCAGGGACATTTGTTCTCCATACTCTTTCCTGATGACAATAGAAGCTACGGAGTCCTGACCAACAAGCTCGACGCCCTCATCAAGGAAAAGATATATGACGTCCGTCCCGAGTTCAGAGATGACCTTGCCAAGAATGTTGAGGTGTCAATGTTCGTACAAGGCTGTGCTTATACTTTCCTGAAATACAAAGATCAGGATGCCGCTATGGTCATAGATACCCTTGCTGGAATCATAGACAGGGCAACCAGAGCGTAAATAAATGGCATGTGAGCTTTTCAGACGACAAGCTCGCATGCCACATATTCATAATTCACTTTCTCTCTCTTGTTTATCTTAAGCTGATATCCTTTATCTATACCACCAGAATGACCTGTATCAGCATTTTCATCGGAATGTACCTCCAGCACAGCATATACAGTTTCGCCTCTGCCAGCAAGCGTCTCATATGGATACTCTGCAAGCAGCCTTCCTTTTCGCACCTTCTCACCATCACCACATGTAAGTCTTATATCTACATAGCTCTGTGTCCTCTGCCATCCGGTGTCGATCTCTGATATCAGATATATCCTGACCACGTATCCTTCCTCAGATGTACACTCTATCTGACCTTCTCCGGCTTTACTATATCCAGCCTTGCAGTCAAACGGCGCTCTGATCTCTCCCCGTGTGGCTCGAATCGCACACAAGCCGACACTCCCGTCTCCCAGGTTCTGTAGGCAATGTATATCAGATACGCGCACAACATCACCTTCAACAGGCACATACACCTTCTTAAGCACTCTTTCATAATCAATCTCAGCCTCCTGTTCAATATTATCTTTCCTGTGTCCATCTATATATCTTCCAAGCTCTCGGCATATCCTTTCCACCTGATCCTCATAGAATACCTGCACCTGCCTGCCCTTTGCCAGTATTCCCAGAGCTCCTGTGGCTTTCAGTCTTCTCCTGTCCACCAGCGCCCCGTTGTTCACCGTAACTCTAAGTCTTGTATCACTGCTCCTCAGACTGTAAATATTTGCTGTTCCTCCCAAAGCTCCAGCAATGGCAATGGCTACAGCATCACCATCGATGTAGTTATCCTCCGATGAATACTCCCTGTCCTCCCGCTCATCCTGACTATCTTCCAGACTGCCTGAGGCATTTCCCCTGACGTATTTTCTTATCCATACGGTCAGACATACCGCAGCCGCCAAACAGACAATCACCAGCACCATTGCCACCATAAACTCATTTTCAATATCATTGATCCCAGTCAAAGCAAAAAGGACATCCATATCCGCATTCAAATTTCTCATAAGAATTCCTCCTGCAAATATAATGTCCTTCTCTTAATTTTAATATTCATTTATAACTTCCGCAAACCTGTTCACATCCGCTTCCGGCAGCCTGTATATCTTCTCTATCTTGTTCTTAGTCATCTCCAGAATCTGCCTGTCAAACTGTGCACCTTTTATGTACTCAATCGTCTTGTCCGGGAACACGAAATAGCTCTCCGCCAGGCCAAAGGCTACACCGTCCTTTGCATAGTAGCCGCCATCCTGCATATGTTCAAATGCATAAAGGCATTTGTCGATATACTTGTCATTCACAAAGTAGCACTTCAGCATGATAGCCACGAACCTGAGTCTGAAGTCATCGGACATATCCTGCCAGGTTCCTACTGCGATGCCTCCCTGTCCCTCTGGAATCTCTGCCTCCTCCTTCTTTCTCCACGCAGGATTCAGCTCGGAATCTCCCATATACTTCATGATGAATTCCCACACTATCTCCGGGTACATGGATGCCGCCACAAATGTACTGCAGAACGAGTCACACACCCACCAGTTGTCTATCTTGGGAACAAATTCATCGGCATATGCAAGTATCTCCTCCAGCTTGCCCTGTGCGAATCCAAGGACAAGCCCCTGAATGACCACATCCTCCAGCGTATCATCCGGCGCATGCTTCAGATACTCCTTCCAATTTATGTCGGCTATCTGTCTGGCTATCTCCTTCAGGTCATCCAGCCTCACACCTATTATATTGCCACAGCCCGGAAGGTTCATGGCCAGATATTTGCCAAATTCCGGATCCATGTGCTCATACAGTTCAGACCTAACCAGTCTGTTCACATCCTCAAAAGAACTGCTCTCCATCTTCCTGATCTATCCTTTCTTCTTACAGCTAAATTTCTGCTCAATGGCTAATCTTATTCTTTTTATACTGTATTTACAGGCTTTCCATTGAGAAACGCCTCTATATTGCCACCCGCTATATTGAGAAGTCTCTCCCTGACCTCCTTCGGTGCCCAGGCGATATGTGGTGTTATGATCACATTCTTTGCCGTGAGAAGCGGATTGTCCGCCGCCATAGGCTCCTGTGCTATGACATCCACCGCGGCTCCAGCTATACGTTCCTCGTTCAGGGCATCTGCCAGATCCTTCTCCACTATGCAGCCGCCTCTGGCAGTGTTTATGATGAATGTAGTCTTCTTCATCCGGCCTATCGCACTCCTGTCTATCATTCCCTCCGTCTCAGGGAACAAAGGACAGTGTATGCTTATCACATCCGACTGTGCGAACAGTTCATCCCTCTCAGCCCAGCTTATCCAATCGCCATCCGGCAGGACTTTCCTCGTCCGGCTGTTCACCAGCACCCTCATGCCAAATGCATGTGCGATCTCAGCCACCTTTATACCTATACTGCCATATCCTATGATACCCATAGTCTTGCCCGCAAGCTCCATGGTCGGCATCACACTGTAGGAGAAATCCTTACTTCTCACCCAGCCACCGTCCTTCACTGACGCATCATGCGCCCCGACCCTGTTTGCCAGTTCCAGAAGCAGTGCAAATGTAAACTGCGCCACAGCATCCGTACTGTATGCCGGAACATTTGTAACCACTATGCCGTGCTCATGTGCCGCCTCCACATCGACCACATTGTAGCCGGTGGCAAGCACACCTATATATCTGAGGTTCGGACAGGCCTCGATCACAGCCCTGTCTATCACCGTCTTGTTCGTTGTTATGATCTCCGCATCGCCTATCCTTGAGACCACCTCTGACCTGTCGGTTCTGTCATACACCGTCAGCTCGCCATACTTGCCAATACTGTCCCAGCTAATATCGCCGGAATTCGCCGCACATCCATCCAGAACAACTATCTTCATGTCCATCACCCTGCCTTATCGTATATTGTTGTTCTATATTTTACATCAACTGTCTGATTTTTTTAAAAAAATTATAATATTTTATTCAACTATACCATATTTTACACCATATACTTCACGGTAATTTTAACATTTAACACAAAAATGCACAAATATTTCTGTACGGATTGAATAATTTTATTGAAAAATACTGTCAAACACATTAAAATATAAGTAACGTGCATTGGTAACATATCAAAACGAATGGGAGGTTTGAAATGGACAAAGACACATTAACAAAAAAAGTATTGGAGGTTTTTTCTGATATTCTTCCAGACATAGATGCGGGCAAGCTGGACATGACTGCAGAACTCACCACCGAATATGGCGTGAATTCCGTTTCCATCATTCAGTTCATCGTCGGACTTGAGCAGGCTTTTAACATTGAATTTGATGATTCTGAGCTTGCACTTGGCCTCTACTATGACATGAACGATGTAGTCAAGGCTGTAGCAGCCAAGGTCAGCTAACATCACGTAATCTTAATATGAAATGGAGGTAATAAGCACATGAGCAAAAAGATTTTGCCAATAAGCTATCCAATGATAACATCCTGGCAGTGGCATGCCACACTTTTCTCGATCATAGGGGACGACGAGAAAGCCAAGAATTGGATATTCAGCAATTATATACAGTTAAGATGTTACAACATCGAAGAGATCTTCACAGGAGATGAGATGCTTCTTGCAGATATGATGCCGGGAAGCAGTTCACTTAAGGAATGTCCTTATCTTCTCTTCTCTCTCATGACAAAGGAGCAGGTGGAGAGCTACTGCGGAGATATTCTCACTTTCATCAAGAAGACCATCAATCTGGGCGGATATGTATACGGAGTATTTGACGAGGCTAAGATCCTCTGCGATTCCGGTGCCGACTACAAATTCCCACACGAGCTCTTCATCTACGGATATGACGACGAGGAGCAGCAGTTCTATGTTGGAGATTTCACATTTGGCGAGCATTATTCCTACTCAAAAGTATCATACTCAGATGTGAGAAACGGCTACGACACAATCACAGCCCAGGAGGATCATATTTTCAAGGACGACTACAAGGGACGCCGTGGAATATACGTGATCCAGAAGAATCTGGCTGATACATACTACGAACTCGACACACAGTATATCAAGGATACCATCATCGAGTACCTTGAGTCAAAGGATACCAAGAATCACTTCCGTATGATGAGGAATCGTTTTAAGGACACAGTATTTGGGGTTGATGTCTACGATGCGGTTCTGAAGCAGATCGGCAAGCAGCTTTCAGCAGAGGATCCAGACTTTGATATACGTGCTCTTCACATCCTGTATGACCACAAGGTTCTCATGATGGAGAGACTCAAGTACATGATGGATCACGGATATATCGAATTCAACGGTGATATCCTGAATGATTATATGGAGGTTGAGAACACCATGCTCACCGCCAGAAACCTTCTCATCAAGACTTCCATCACAGGCAAGGTTGACTGTATGGACAGATTTGAGAAGTACCTTATGGGTGCAAAAGAAAAAGAGATCGCAGTTCTGGGCAAAGTTGTTGAGCTTCTGTAATCTCATATCATTCTTTTCATGTTTTCCCTTTGCGGGGCAGTCCTATGGCTGCTCCGCATTTTTTTGCGATTTTACATTATTTTATAAATAATTTCTTCCAAATTATCATTTACTTCTATATACTGTTTAATAAATGGTTTTTCGGCAGTTCAGGAATACCTGGCATTGTCACATTGGAGGTTTTTATGAATATATGTGTATACGGCGCGTCAAGCAACGACATTGACAGATCTTATATAGAAGAAACAGAATATTTAGGAAGGGAAATCGCCAAAAGAGGCCACACTCTTGTGTACGGCGCTGGAGCAAATGGGCTCATGGGCGCAGTGGCAAGGGGTGTATACGAGGAAAATGGCACCATAATAGGCGTCACTCCTTCATTCTTTAATGTTGACGGAATACTGTTTGAGAATGTCTCCGAGCTGATAACCACTGAGACCATGAGAGAGCGCAAACAGATCATGGAAGATAAGGCAGACTCTTTCATCGTAACGCCCGGCGGAATTGGCACTCTCGAGGAATTCTTTGAGATCCTCACGCTCAAGCAGCTCGGACGTCACGGCAAAGCAATCGTAATTTTCAATCAGAACGGATTCTACGATCATCTTCTGTCCATGCTCAAAGAGACGTCGGACAAAGGCTTTATGACGCCTGCGACCAACGAGATATATACCGTCATGGATAATTCAGATGAGATCCTTGACTATCTTGAAAGCTACAAGACAGACATAGGTCGTGTATTCAAGTTCTGATAAGCTTCTTCACAGCTTCAATAGCCACACGTATGGCTTTATCGGTGTCGTGTACCTCAGGATTCGGGAGACCGGCTGCAGCCCTCTCCTGATTCGCCACCACAAGGAAGCACGCACCGACCCTGACCCGCAGGAACGCTCCAACTATTAACAATGCAGCAGATTCCATCTCAGAGGCCTTGCAGCCCATCTTCTTCCACGCTTCCCATTTGTTCATAAGCTCATATCCAACCGGCATGATTCCCGGCGAATGCTGTCCATAAAATGAGTCCTTGCTCTGAACCACACCTGTGTGTGCCGTCACTCCAAGTGCTCCTGCTGACTCTCTGAGCGCATTCACCACATCTATATCCGCAACCGCAGGGTACTCTATAGGCGCATACTCTCTTGACGTGCCCTCCATCCTGACAGCTCCCGTGGCGATCACCACGTCTCCGCCGACGATCTCAGTCTGCATACCGCCACAGGTTCCAACCCTGATAAAAGTGTGGGCACCGGCGTGCACCAGCTCCTGCATGGCTATGGCCGCCGACGGGCCGCCTATACCTGTGGACGTGACACTGACCTTCTCTCCATCCAGATAGCCTGTATACGTGACAAATTCCCTGCTGTCCGCCACCAGCTCCGCATCTTCGAGATACGCTGCTATCGCCTTACATCTCTTAGGATCCCCCGGCATGATAACATACTGGCCTATCATATCCTCATTTACCTTTATATGGTATTCCAACCCCTGATCCGCTTCGTATATCATAATCATCCCTCCTGACACTTGTCTCACAGCATAGGAAAAGCAGGCTTGCAGAAAATCTGCAGCCTGCTTTTCTAAGCTTTCTTATGTATCCTATAGAATTAGCACTTAAACTCATCAAGCTTTGCCTGAAGCTCTGGTGCAACTTCTCCATGAAATTTCACTGTAAGTGGCTTCTCAAGATTTAAACTGAACACACCTAAGATTGACTTTCCATCTACGACGTACTGAGCTGATGAAACGTCAACATCATTTGGAAACTGATTCAGGTATGCAACAAACTTCTTGATGTCATCCATAGTGTTAACTTTAGCTTTCATCTCTGTAATCTGCATTGGCTGCGCCCCCTAATATCTCTTAATATTTATAAGGACATTCTAACACTCCATCAACGAATGTGTCAATGCATACAGACCACGAATTAGCTATGAAAATTATTGTAATAAATACTCCTTATGCAGCCAGCATAAATGGCTGTAATGTATTTATAAACGACTCTGTCGCTCCGTTATAGAACTTTACTGTGAGTTCCTGATCAAGTCCAAGACTAAAAACTCCCAGTATTGATTTGCCATCTACAAGATAATTCCTGTTGGATGAATATACATCAACGTCTCCATCATATTTTCTCATTGTCTCTACAAACTGTCTTACCTGCTCTACCGAATTGAGCTTAACCCTGATATTTGTTGATTCCATGATAATTACCTCCATTCCTGTCCGTAATCAATGTTCAATTTATACTACTTTTTGGAATAATTTGCAAATTACAAAATTGTAATTTTGTAAACCAATTTGTGCAAATGGCTTGTTTTTATTAACCTAAAGCGCCTTTTCAGGTTATTTTTTAGTCATGTTGTATAAATTCAGGAATGTTTTTTTACAAATATACTGTCGGGTGGAGATCATGGTCTTATATATTTTCGTCTATTTTTAATTATTCTCAAATGGTATTTCTATTATGATATGCTTCTTGACTCGTCAATTCTCCCCAATTACAATAATACTTACATGCAAAGCCGTTTTCACGGCTCATTTTGACGAAAGGGCGGGCACAAAGCCCCATAAGAACATATATGAACCTACTTACAATAAAAGGATTTTCAAAAGCATACACTGACAAGATTCTGTTCGATGACGCAGACTTTTCAGTAAATTCAGGAGAAAAGATCGGTGTCATAGGCGTAAACGGCACGGGTAAATCAACACTCCTCAAGATCATAGCCGGCATAGACGAATGTGATTCAGGACAGTTGTCAAAGGGAAACAACGTGGTCATAAAATATCTTCCACAGACCCCCGACTTCGCAGAGAAGGTCAGCATATACGACTATGTCATCACTGCAAATGTCGACGAGGAGAACAAATGGAGCATAGAGGGTGATGCCAAGGCATTTCTTCACCGTCTCGGATTTGACGACACCAGCCTCATGGTGAGCACACTTTCAGGAGGTCAGCGAAAAAAGGTCGCTCTGGCTGCGGCACTGCTGTCAAGATGTGACATTCTTGTTCTGGACGAGCCCACCAACCACCTCGACAACGATATGACAGAATATCTGGAGGATTACCTTAACAACTACAAGGGAGCTCTGGTTATGGTCACCCACGACAGATACTTTCTTGACAAGGTGTGCAACCGCATAGTAGAGATCGACAAAGGCAAAACCTACAGCTACAATACCAACTACGAAGGCTATCTCATGCTGAAGGCAGAGCGTGAGAACATCGCACTTGCCACTCAGAACAAACATCAGAATATCCTGCGCAAGGAGATCGCATGGATGCAGAGAGGTGCTAGAGCCAGAAGCACAAAGCAGAAAGCCCATATCCAGAGATATGAGAAGCTTGCAAGTGAGGAGCTTATAAAGGAAACTCAGTCGGTTACCATGAGCTCAATCGCGAGCCGGCTGGGAAACAAAACAATAGAGCTCTCCCATATAGCCAAGACCTGGCCGGGCAGACCAAGTCCGGTCATAACGGACTTCTCATACAACTTCCTGAGGACTGACAGGATAGGTGTTGTTGGCCCAAACGGCTGTGGCAAGACAACGCTCATGAAGCTCATAACCGGTGTCACCAAGCCGGACAGCGGAACCATAGAGATCGGAGACACCGTAAGGATAGGATATTTCTCTCAGGAAAATGAAGCCTTGGATCCCAACATGAAGGTACTCGACTACGTCAAAGAAACCGCAGAGTATATCCAGACCACCGAAGGTCTCATGTCAGCATCCACCATGTGTGAGAGATTTTTATTTGACGGCACTCTGCAGCACCAGCGCATAGAGAAGCTCTCAGGAGGCGAGAAGCGAAGACTGTATTTGTTGAAGGTTCTCGTATCATCTCCAAATGTACTGATCCTTGACGAGCCGACCAACGATCTGGACATTTCCACACTGTGTATACTTGAGGACTATCTCGATTCCTTCCAGGGCATATTGATAGTCGTATCACACGACAGATATTTTCTGGACAGAGTCATAAGAAAGCTTCTGGTGTTTGACGGCTGCGGCGGGATCTCACAGTTTGAGGGCGGTTATACCGATTATTATCTGACCCACGGTTCATTTGCCAACAGCACATCGGCAGGGGCAAATACCCAGACAAAGCCGGAGCGTGTCAGCACAGCGGACAAGGAACCTGCCCAGAAAAAGAAAACGCAGAATCCATCCGTGAAGAAAAAGTTCTCCTTCAATGAGCAGAGGGAATATGACACCATAGAGGACACCATCGCCCAGAAAGAAGCTGAGATAGAGCAGACGGAGACCGATATCAACAACTCTGTGTCAGATTTCGTGAAGCTTAACGAACTCACGCAGAAAAAGGAACAGCTTGAATCAGAGCTGGATCAGCTTCTGGAGAGGTATGTGTATCTCACGGAGCTGGCGGAGTCATTTGAAAAGAACTGATCACATTGATCATTTGCCAGAAAAACGGGAGACGCGCTGCTGCACATCTCCCGTTTTTCTTCAATCGTCACATCTGATGTCTCACTATCCTGTATTCATCATCCAACTGAAAATACGGACAATTGTCGTAGCCTCTTGCCACAAATCTGGCAAAGTCATCCTCATCCATATTCACCAGGCACTCATAAAAATCATCTTCTTCATCGTACACATAGTGTGCACACATATCGCAACTGGAAGCCATGTGTTTCCTCCTTCCATCCGTTAACCATCAGGTTTTTACTATTATACACATATGCGAAGCAAAATCCAACCGCTTTAACCCATTTTCTCTTTCAATAATAACCATAATGTGTTATTATTGAAAGAAGTATATAAAGGGGCTTTGCATAAGCAAAAGAAGGAGTGTGTTCCAGTTATGAAGAAAAAATTTCTTGTACTGCTGCTTACGCTTACCATGATATTATCATCTTCTCCATATGTCGCAAAGGCGGCGGATACAGATGATACGGACAGCAGTAACAAAACCGATACCATAGATGGCAGAACTTATTTCTATGACCAGTTTGACAACAGTGCGTACAGAACCGTCTACAAACAGATCAACGATGCAGCTCAGGAATTCAACGAGTCGACATCCAATGCTTCTTATCAGGACGGCGGATATTACACAGCATTTACATTGTCGGTCAGCAACAAAGACTGGGAAGTTATCGGCAACGATGGAATGGATCAGATCGTCAACGCTGTGCTCGCCGATCATCCTGAGTATTTCTGGATGTCCGACAGCTATCAGTGCAAGCAGGAATCCTCGGGAGAACTCAGATATACAGCTCTCACCATCGAGTGCTATTCACTGTATGCCAACGGAGATACACGTTCCATATACAAGAACAACTTTGACCTGACCGTCAAGAATTATGCAGCTTCTCTGGATGAGAGCGCAAAGGATTACGAGAAGGTATATCTCATACATAATTCGATCATCAACAAAGTTTATTATGCCTCAGATGCAACATCTAAGAGCAAGGACAACATATACGCATACACCGCAGACGGCGTGTTCAACTCCAAGTATCAGTCGGCAGTCACCTACGGATATGCAAAGGCTTTCAAGGCCATTATGGATTACGTCGGTGTGCCATGTCTGTACATTGAGGGACAGAATTCAGATCTTCTGGACGACTCGATGGACACACAGAAGCAGCTCAAAGAAGAGAGTTACATCAACAACTGTGCATGGAATGCCGTTTATCTCGGCGGAGAGTGGTATCTCATCAATCTCGGTCTGGACGATCCTATAACCACAACAGGTAAGGAGGCATTGTCATATACATACTTCAATGTAACCGACGAACAGGCAAGCAACCTTACAGCCATCACATCAAGACTTCCGGGTATACCAAAGTGTACCGGAACAAAGTACTGCCTCTCAAAGGTTCAGGCAGATCTTGAAGCGGATGGACTGTGGGAGAAGTCAAGCTACAACATAATCGACAAGATACTGGACAAATACGGTTTATCCGTAGTCCTCATAAGCATAGGTCTTATCCTGCTTCTGGTGGTAATGCTCATCAAGAACATACACAAGAGCAGATCGAAGAAGAAAAAGGAAAAGGTTAAAAAGACCAAGACAACAGTGGTTGACAACTCAGAGCTAGATGCAGAGCTGAGAAAGCCGCCTATCTCATAAAATACTAAAATCAAAAAGCTCAATGCTTTCGGATTTCATCCCCGTCAGCATTGAGCTTTTTTCTGTCGTTTTTCAAGATATTTTATTTCGTTCACACCCTACTCATCAAAGTTACTCTTGAGTACATTTACGGTGATCTGTCTGGACGCCTTGTTGCCTGCCCAGTCCTCCGCTGTGAGAGTCACTGTTACGGTTCTCTCCTTGCTTGTGTCCACATCCTGAGAAGCTTTAAGCGAATCCTGCACATCCGGATCCTCATCTGTGACATTGTAATAATCACTCCAGTTTATATCCGTTCCCATAGAAACGTCTATCTCGTCCGGGCCGTCTATGTATGGATTTACCTCGTCAACAACATTTATCACAGCCTTTTTTGTCTTGCTTAACTTTCCACGTCTGATCTTATATTTGATGGTGTACTTACCAAGCTTATCCGGTACAAATTCTGAGTTGTCATATTCCAGCCTGGCATCATTGCTGTCCGGCTCAATATAGTTTGTTATATCAAATATATCACCCATATTATAATCCGTCTGGATCTGCTTGACCCTGAGCATGCTGGATCTCATGATCATCGTGATCACAAGTGCAAGCACTATTCCAACCACCAGAGCCGCCACGACCATCATTTTCGTATTCAGCTCATATCGCTTCTTTTTATTTCTGCTCTGCGCGGATTTTTTACCGGAACCTGTTGACGATCTGCTATTCGCCGGTCTCCTGGTCTTGCTTCCTGAAGACACGGACTTCACCGACTTTTCAAGTGGACGTCCCGTACTTGTGCGCCTTTTGTCCTGCGCAGTTGCACTTTTCGGACGACTCGCCGATGATAAGTGGCTGCCCGATGCCGGACGATTTCCCGACACAGGACGGCTGCCTGATGCTGACCGACTGCCTGACGCTACTCCCTTGCACGGCTGTGTCTTTTTCACACTGCTCGTTGTTGCACGGCTCACAGTTCCCTTATGAGCTCCTGCGCTCCCTTTATTCTGCCCCATATCCTGTCTGTCTGCCAATTTATATTACCTCCTAAAACATTTGTCTTAACTTTATTCTCAGTACATTATACATAATATTTTACACCCATACAATCATTTCGGATTGCAATAGTTGTAAATAAGTGAGATAATTCAATGAAGACTTACCTGAAAGGAGTATTATATATGTCAATCAATAATCTTAGTTCATTTACGAAGGAGCGTCTTGGTCTCTGTATTGAGAACGATACCATAGATAACAACCTCTACGAGGAATACGGCGTAAAGCGTGGACTTCGCGATCTGAATGGAATAGGAATAAATGCCGGCATCACCAACATTTCACTAAGCCGGGCGTATACAATGGAGGACGGAAAGCATACTCCTGCTGACGGTGAATTATATTACAGAGGTTACGAGATCCGCCAGTTGATAGACGGATTTACAAAGGAAGGACGATTCGGTTTCGAGGAGTGTACATATCTGTTACTGTTTGGAAAGCTTCCGGACGAGAATGAGCTTGCCAAGTTCAAACAGGTCCTCAACCTTGCATACGACCTTCCACACAACTTTATACAAGATGTCATAATGAAGAACCCTACCAAGGATATCATTTCAAATATGACCAAGAGTATCCTTGCCCTCGGATCATACGATAAGTCTGAGACGGATATATCTCTGGACAACGTTCTTCAGCAGTGTCTTATGATAATAAGTGTATTCCCAAGACTCGCTGTATATTCTTTCCAGGGATACAGACATTATGAGCTTGGCAAGAGCTGTTATATACACAAGCCGGATCCTGAGCTTTCATTTGCGGAGAATATCCTGAGCATGCTCCGTTCAGACAGAAAGTACACACAGCTTGAGGCAAAGGTCCTCGATCTTGCCCTTGTTCTCCACATGGAACACGGAGGCGGAAGCAACTCTACGTTTACAACACGTGTTGTCACATCATCCGGCTCAGATACATACGCCACAGTCGCAGCAGCACTCTGCTCACTCAAGGGACCGCTCAACGGCGGTGGAGACCTCAAGGTCATGGAGATGATGAAGAACATACACTGCAATGTCGAGGATGTTACGGACGAGGAGCAGATCCGTGAGTATATCAGGAAGATCGTGCGCGGCGAAGCATTTGACAAATCGGGCGTGGTATACGGAATGGGCCAGCCTGTATACTCTCTGTCAGATCCAAGAGCTGTCATTATCAAGGAGTATGTAGAAAAGCTCGCCGAGGAGAAGCACGAGAAGGACGAATTCAAATTATACGAGCTCATAGAGCGCATCGCACCTGAGGTCATTGCCGAGGAGCGCAAGATCTACAAGGGTGTGTGCATCAACATAGATTACTATTGCGGATTGTTATACAAGATGCTCAAGATCCCTTACGCCCTCTACACACCACTATTTGCCATTGGCCGAGTGGTTGGATGGAGTGCGCATCGTATGGAGGAGCTGATCAACAGCTACAAGATAATGCGTCCGGCTTATCCAAGTCTTGTAGAGCCTAAGGACTACGTACCTATCAAAGACAGGTAATATGCCATGAACAATTCTGATAAATTCGAATATTCAGTCGTCAGGAGCAGGCGCAAATCTATCTGTATCGAGCTAGACAGAGACCTCAACATAAAGGTTCGTGCGCCCCTCAGAATGACCGACAGTCAGATCCAAAGCTTTGTGGATTCCAGACAAAACTGGATCCGCCGCCATCTGGAAATCATGCAGAAAAGAATTTCCAATATGTCAGACAAAAAAAATCCAAGCACTGCCCCGACAGATGCCGATATAAAGGCACTGTCAGAACAGGCTCGGATATATATTCCTTCACGTGTAGAACATTTTGCTCAGATAATAGACGTGACTTACGGAAGGATCACCATCAGGCATCAGAAGACCCGCTGGGGAAGCTGCAGCTCCTCCGGTAACCTGAATTTCAACTGTGCACTGATGAACACCACTCCCGAAATCATAGACTACGTGGTAGTCCACGAGCTGTGTCACAGAAAGCAGATGAACCACTCCGCACTTTTCTGGGCCGAGGTAGAGAAAGTACTCCCAAACTACAAGGAGCTCCGTTCCGCCCTCAAAAATTACAGGTGTTAAAGCCTCTACCACTCCATAACCACAGCGCCGTATGTGAGCCCTGCGCCGAATGCCGACATGGCGATCTTGTCGCCGCGCTTCAGGCCGTGCTCTCTCACGAGCTGGTCGAGAAGTACAGGTACACTCGCCGCAGACATATTTCCTGTGTAGTCGAGAGTCGTAGGGAACTTCTCAAGCGGTGCCTTAAGTCTCTTGGCAACAGATTCAATAATTCTTACATTTGCCTGGTGGAGTACGAAGTAATCCACATCGTCAACGGTCATTCCAGCCTTGTCAAGGGCCTCCTGGAGGCACTTAGGACACTGTCTCACCGCAAACTTGTACACCTCCTGTCCATCCATATACAGATAGTCATGATTGATCTCATCTTTTACAAATATATTGTTGGTCTTTCTGCTCTCGCAGTTGAGCACCATACCCTTCTTGCCGATTGAACCCTGGACAATGCTTATGATTCCCTTGTCAGACTCCTCTATATAAGCGGCACCTGCGCCATCTCCAAACAATACGCATGTACCTCTGTCATTCCAGTCAAGTATCTTTGACAGCGTCTCCGAACCTATTACAAGAGCATTCTTCACAAACCCTGTCTCTATATACATCTTTGCAACATTGAGGGCAAATACAAAGCCCGAGCATGCCGCATTCACATCAAACGCAATCGCCTTATCCGCACCTATAGCCGCCTGAACCTGACACGCCCCGCTTGGTGTGTAATAATCCGGAGTGACTGTGGCAAGCACTATAAGCTCCACATTCTCTGCGGACTTCCCTGCCATCTCAAGTGCTCTCTCAGCAGCCTCAGCAGCCATGCTCGTCGTTGTCTCCTTAACAGCTATTCTTCTGTTCTTTATACCTGTTCTTGAAGATATCCACTCATCAGATGTATCAACATACTTTGCAAGCTCATCATTTGATACCTCTTTCTCCGCAAGGTAGCTTCCTGTTCCTAATATTCTGATTGCCATTATATATTTTCTCCCTTTTATCCGTTATTCTCTTTATTCTTCCTTGTCTCCAAGCAGCTCAGTCACATACTCGCCCCATTTTGTGAGTTTCTTATATCCCTTAGTAAACATGGATGGCTCCACCGTATCGTCATATCCAACTGCAATCCATCCTATATCATGCTTTTCCAGATATCTGGTAAATTTTATTCCAAATACATTTCTGGTGCCCTTCAGCTTCTCATTCTTGACCTCGACATCATCGTCTGCATATCCCCACTCTGTCACTATAAGAGGATAACTTGTCACATAGCCCGACAGGAACTTCTGCCAGAACACCTTGTCCGGGTAAACATGAACAGAGAACGCAGTATTGTCATTCTTCACGCCGAGCTCGTCAAGCCATCCGAGATCATAACAGTAATCCGGACTTCCAACGATTATAAGCTGCTTTGCGCCGGCATCCCTTATAACTCCTATAAGGCTCTCCGCGCATCTCTTCCACTCTGAATCACTCATGCCAACCGGCTCATTGTATATCTCAAATATAACATTTGGAGTGTTCTTGAAATAATCCGCAATGTTCTTCCAGAATTCAGCAGAATAATCCAGCGGATTCTCGTCGAGATCCGGCATCTCATCCCCGGAACCATCTATCGGGTTACCTGTATAATCCCAGTCGAGAATAACATAGTTATCGTTCTCTCCGGCCCAGGTAACTATGCGGTCAAGATATCTCCACATATAGTAATCGTCATTCTTGTACTCCACAGGGCTTATTGGCACCCTTATGGCATTACCACCCTTGGCAAATACATCCTTGTAGAAATCCTCATTAAACTTCTTCTCCTCATACAGACTGCGCGACTCTGGAACCATCACACCCTTGAGAACAACCTGTTCTCCGTCTGCATTCAGGATCTGAGTCCCCTTCGCTGTAAGCATGGTAGGATATTTGTCTGTATCACCGATAAATTCTGCACGTGTTCCCACAGGTGTCAGCAGATCCTGCTCCTTGCCCCGCAGGTACATCACGTACCATATGATTGCTGCCGCAATGATGGCGGCCACGATAACTATCAAAGTAACCTTTATCTGTTTCTTCATAAACGCTCCTCCAATTCAAGCTGTATCTTCAGCCATATACATAAAGTTTACCAAAAAAACACCATCACTTCAACATATGCATGAATAAAAGGCATTCCCCGCGAGATAAATTTCTCACTTGAGAAATGCCTTTCATCTATAGTATATCTGTGATCTACAGATTTCTGAATCTGTCGTATCTGTCCTGTGCGATCTCCTCAGGAGTCTTGTCTGAATACTTCTTGAGGAATTCCTTAATGTTCATCTTAAGGTACTTGCCTATATATGGAACTGACTGCTCATCTGCTCCGCCGTACTCAGGTACGACCTGCTCGATAACGTTCAGTCTCTTGAGATCCTGCGCTGTAATCTGCATAACTTCTGCAGCCTCCTCAGCTCTGTTGCTGTCCTTCCAGAGGATAGACGCATATCCCTCAGGTGAAAGGATTGAGTATGTCGCATTCTCAAGCATCCATACCTCATTGCCGACTGCAAGGGCAAGTGCTCCACCGCTTCCGCCTTCTCCGATAAGGATACAGAGTACAGGAACCTTGAGTGATGACATCTCATAGAGATTTCTCGCTATGGCTTCACCCATTCCTCGCTCCTCAGCCTCAAGTCCACAGAACGCACCCGGTGTATTTACAAATGTAATGATAGGTCTGCCGAACTTCTCAGCCTGCTTCATCAGACGAAGAGCCTTTCTGTAGCCATCAGGAAGAGGCATACCAAAGTTTCTCTCCATGCACTCTGCCATGGAAGCTCCCTTGACCTGTGATATAACTGTTACAGGCTGTCCATCTATATGACCGATACCACCCACAATGGCTCTGTCATCATTCATGGTTCTGTCTCCGTGGATCTCACGGAAATCATCGCATATATACTTCACATAGTCGAAACCTGAAGGTCTGCTCATCTGACGAGCACCTCTGAGCTTCTCCCACGGAGTCTTAGGCTCGTCATCCTTGAGTCTCTCCTTGAGGATCTCGCTTATGTCAAATTTCTCATCTTCAACAGCACTGTCAAAGTTAGCATAGCCCTGTCTCTGCTTATGTGTGACGATGAGATCATACATTGTGTCCTTCATCTTGTCTCTTGTGATTATGCCATCTATGATACCATGCTCAACAAGGAACTCTGATCTCTGGAAGCCCTCTGGAAGCTCCTGACCAATAGTCTGCTTGATAACTCGTGGTCCTGCAAATCCTACGAGCGCACCTGGCTCTCCAAGGATAATATCTCCAAGCATTGCAAAGCTGGCTGTAACACCACCTGTTGTAGGATCTGTAAGAATAGATACATACAGAAGTCCTGCATCAGAATGTTTCTTGAATGCAGCGGATGTCTTGGCCATCTGCATCAGAGAAATGATTCCCTCCTGCATACGTGCACCGCCTGAACAGCAGAACATGAATACCGGAAGCTTCTCCTCTGTAGCCTTCTCGACAGCTCTGGCAATCTTCTCACCCACAACATATCCCATGCTGCTCATGAGGAATCTTGCATCACATACACCAACTACAGCAGGCTCACCATTGATGGTTGCCTTTCCTATAGTAACAGCCTCCTTGAGGTTTGTCTTGGCCTGTGCAGCCGCAACCTTATCCTCATAGCCCTCTGTTCCAAGAGGATTTGAGCTTGGCATATCCTCAAACCATGGCTCAAATGACTTTGGATCTGTGACCATTCTTATTCTGTTCTTGGTCTTAACTCTGAAGTAAGAACCGCACTCATAACAAATGTACTTTGCGTTCTTCACTCTTTCCTTCTCAACTTCTCTTCCGCACTTAGGGCACTTTACAAGCTCCACCTTTGGTGCTTCCTGAATTCCCTCAGCAGCCTTTGCCTCCTCTGCAGCCTTTGCTGCAATTATCTCGGCATCCTTTGCCTTTTTTTTGATAAATAACATGATATTTACTGCTCCTTATACTTCTGTAAGACGATACATGCATTGTGTCCGCCAAATCCAAGTGAGTTGCTGATCGCAACATCAACGTCCATCTCGCATGGCTCCTTACAATAATCCAGATCAAGCTCCTCCTCGCTCTCCACAAGGCCTCTTGTTCTGTGGATATAACCTTCCTCTATACTCTTGACACAGGCAATACACTCGATGGCTCCTGCTGCACCGAGAAGATGTCCTGTCATAGACTTTGTTGAATTGATCTTGATGTCCTTTGCGTGATCGCCAAATGCCTTCTTGATAGCACGTGTCTCAACAAGATCGTTCAGATGTGTGCTTGTACCATGAGCATTGATGTACTGAACCGCATCAAGTGGAAGTCCTGCATCCTTAACCGCATTGGTCATGGCAACTGCTGGTCCCTCACCTGACTCCTCAGGTGCTGTGATGTGGTGTGCATCACTTGAACATCCGTAACCTGAAAGCTCTGCGTAGATCTTTGCACCTCTTGCCTTTGCGTGCTCAAGCTCCTCAAGAATAACAATACCTGCACCCTCACCGAGAACGAATCCGCTTCTGTCCTTATCAAATGGAATAGAACATCTGTCTGGATCTGTTGATGATGTAAGTGCTGTAAGTGAATCAAATGTTGATATACCGATAGGTGTAACTGCTGCCTCACATCCGCCGGCTACCATGACATCAGCGTCTCCGTACTGGATCGTTCTGAATGCCTCACCGATACTGTTTGTTCCTGAAGCACATGCTGTTACAACATCTATACTCTTGCCCTTGAGACCAAACTGGATCGCAACGTTACCTGCTGCGATGTTGCTGATCATCATAGGAACTACGAATGGACTTACACGAAGTGGTCCCTTTGTAAGTATGGTTCCATATGCGTTCTCAAGCTCCTGAAGTGAACCAACACCTGAACCAATACATGTACCAACTCTGTAAGCATCTTCCTTTGTCATATCAAGTCCTGAATCTGCCATAGCCTCCTGGGTTGCCTTCACAGCAAACTGTGTGAATCTAGCCATACGTCTTGCAGACTTTGGATCAATGTAGTCCTTTGCTACAAAGTTCTTAACCTCGCCGACAAGCTTGCACTTGTATGCTGAAGCGTCAAACTGTGTAATAGGTCCGAAGCCATGCTTTCCTTCCTTAAGTGAATCCCAATACTCGTCAACTGTATTGCCGACTGGAGTTATGGCTCCTATGCCTGTTATTACTACTCTCTTCTTCATACTTATCTCCTTGCATTACTTATTCTGCTTTTTATACATATTTAACCATTCAATTATACTCCAACTGTCAAATGTTTGGAAGTAATTGTGTCCATGTTTTTCTATAAAATTTCGATAAACATTCGCATTTATACATATCTCTTACAGTTTTTCCTTTATCTTTCTGAATATAAACTTCTTGCTTATATAATAATTGAGGAATATCACCAGCACTGATGTGAACGTCTTTATGCCCATCGCCCACAGGTGAAGCCTGTCAACCAGTATATAAATCAGGCCCTCCTCCACCACCAGTGTGAACACCCTGCTCACGTAGAATGACACCAGTTCTTTTATGAACTCCCACGCAGTCTCTGCGACAGTGTGGAACACCGATTTTCTATTTGTTATGAATGACACAAAATTGTACAGTATCCATGCCAGGAAGTTGGCCCTGACAGGTTCTATCCCGCATTTGTACATAAATATCCAGGCGGAGCCAAGATTTACCGCTCCCACGACAATTCCCCACAGTATATATATGTATATCTCCCTGGGTATCTTCTTCAGCACTTTATCTGCAAACATGTAACTCCCTTATAACATCCGCCTCTTCCGGAAACTCCCGCTCTATCCGCTCGCAGAGACGCCCGTTAAACTCAACCCTTTTCCCATAGTTAAACTTCAGAATATTCTTATATCCCCACAAATGTGTGAACACATCCTGTCTCTCTATATCCGCCGCCTCAGGAAAAAATGAAGCAATGATCTTTCCCTTTCTCGCAGCACACATCGCAAGCAGTCTCTGCTCCGCAAATACCATGTGGCACAGATTTTCCTCAGTCTCCCTACAATTCTCCATAAACTGTATGGAGCTGTCCACATAATAGTTCTTAAATTGCTCCTTAGCCATATATAGCATACAGGTATTTACCGGCGGAACATCCCAGCTCCACAGGGGATCAAAGCTGTACGAACTGTCCATATTGAAGAAGTCCCTGCCGGGATATACATCCGGATATATTCCTTCTCTGTGTATTGCACAAATATCCGTCCCCGCTATGTATTCCCCTATATTCTTCCACACTATAAGGTCCAGATCCACCATGACCGCCGGCATATGCGCCGCCTTAAGCGCATACAGCTTGCCCGCAGCCCAGAACACTCCCGGGGATATGCTGTCAGGAACCTGTATCTCTTTTATGCCGCCATTCCATATATGCGACAATCCCTGTCCCTCAACATAATCAATGGCCCTTGCATCACCGTAAAGTGTGATAGGGCCATTCATTTTTCTCCACATAAGAGCAGACAGGATCATGGTCAAAAGCTCATAATCCTGCATGCTGTAAGTGTCATCTTTACTTTTCTCAAAATAAGGAGCAGTCCACAATATGTGGAATCCCTCTATATCCTTCATATATCCTCCAAGATCCGGTCATGTACTAGATCAGATCCAGTCCATATCCAAACTTAGCATTGCCACCAATCCGGCTGGTCGGTCTTCTGCTTCTGTTGATAAGCTGCCACTCCTGAGGGAACTCAGCCATCAGCTCCTGGCTTGTTCTGATTGAATCCATACTGTCCTGTGGCTGCTGTGTGTCACTTTCAAGCACCATCGGCATATTTTTTATACGCTGGCTGCCAAACACTCTGTACTGGCTTCCCGCCAGGTATCTGAAGCCTCCCTGACTTCCAAACAGCAGTCTCATCTGACTGCCATTCCACTGGAACCGCTGACTTCCTATCATTCTATACTGGCTTCCCGCCAGGTATCTGAAGCCTCCCTGACTACCGAATAACTGTCTCATCCGGCTGCCATTCCACTGAAAACGCTGGCTTCCTGTCATTCCACTCTGACTTCCCATCAAAAGCTTCCGGCTTCCAGTATCCACAGTCTGTTTCGCAGCTTCGCATCCAAGCTCTTCGTATCTGTCCTCAAAAGGGATCAGAACTCCACCGCCGAATTCCACACTGAAAGGTCTGCCGTCCATCATGACATATGTCCTGTAAGGATACAGTCTGCCATTCTGCGCTATCAACTTCATATATACCGGCAATCCACTGTCGAGCCTGTGGAATCTGTACGCCTGCAGTGTGGTTGCTTTGACGAAATATCCTCCCGCCGGCAGTGAATATCCAAGCACTGCCTCAAGCTCACCATCCCATTCAATATATACTCCGAATTCTCCAGTCTGGGCATCATAATTCCTGAGGTCAAAATATGCCTTTCCCGTGACAAAAGGAAGCATCCTGGCTATTCTATTGTCAAATAGTGCCACACTCTCGCCGGCACCTCTATTTAAAGACGAATATATGAAACCCACACACAATCTCCATTCCCAAACTAGCCAAATTCTATATCCGACTATTTGCCTTATACTATGTATGGTACTCTATTTCTCCATATAATTCAATTTAATTTGAGGGATTTAACAGTCTTATTTTCCACTAATTTCCTAATTAAAATTACTTGCCAAATGTAAGGACATAATATCTCTTATATCCCTGTTTATCATTTTTGAGAGCCACAAATACTGCAACGCCCATGGTCTTGTATGTAGTATTCAGCATATTGCTGTCATGTGCGGTCGACTTGGACCATGCTCTGAATACGAGATCTCCACCACTGAAACCACATGCAAGATTCTCTCCGTACAACTCGTACATGGAGTTGAGACACAGTGTTCCATTTGGTCTGTAATGGCTGTACTTGTTGCTTATCTCCTTTGCTCTTGTGGTAGCGGTCTCTGTCAGAGATGTTGACACCTTAAGGCTTGAAAGTCCATTTTCTGCACGATGCTGGTTGACCATCTTACTCAGTCTGTTTGCCGCGCCTATATCATAATATCCATATACTCTTGTCTTTCTGCCCTTACCAAGATCGATAGTGTAATATCTCTTGACCGAGAGATCGTACTCTCTCTTATATACAACGCCTCTTCTGTTGACATATGCTATGTAGCCATCGGCTGTCTTATACTTTCCAGCCTTTACAACTCGCTTTGCAGCGCTGTTGAAATAGTAATTGGCATTTCCGATCTTCATTATGAGCTTCTTTGCAGGCTTCCACTTTCTGCCTGTAAACTTGTATGCCTTCTTGGTGCTGTTGTTATAGCTCATTGTGGCTACGCCTTTAGAGCCGAAATAATATCTGCTGCGGTAGACAGTCTTCCACATATTTTTCTTCTGCACCCATGTGTTCTTCGAGTAATCAAAGTCGTATACCTTCTTTGTCCCCTTCTGATCTGTATATCTTGAGGTAACATATCCGCCGTCACATACGTAGTAAGCGGTACTTCCATTTACCTTCTTCCATCCTGATGATGTACGTCTGTTTCCATTTGCATCATAGAAGTAGTATCTGCTTCCGTTGAGCTTGTCGATCACATTTGAGACTCTCTTGTATGACTTGCTGCTTGATATGTATCTGTACAATATATTCGATGCCTGATCATACAGAATGGTACATGTGCCTGATCCATCAAAATACATCAGCTTTCTGCCTGTATTCTTCCACAGGTTCTTGTTCATATCCCAGCTCTTCTTTGAATCGTTAAATGAATACTTTCTGAAAATGCCTGATGCCTTGTAGATCCTCTCCTTTACATAGTGGGATCCACCGCCTGTTACAAATACCATATTGTCATAATTTATATGATACCAACCGCCCTTTGTGACCTTGTCACCATTTGAATTGAAATAATATGTTCTGCCATCGTTGAGAATAAGCATCTGGTTCTTCACCTGGACAAGCTTGCCGCTGCTCAGTGACTTTGCCTTCTTGCTGCTATTATCGTATATCTTTTCACACAGTCCGGAATTGTTCAGATAATAGAGAACGTTATCCACTGTCTGCCACTCGTTCTTGCAGATCGTCCAGTCCTTTGAATCAGCGCTGAATCTGTATATCTTGATGGTATCGCCAGAACGTGTAAACTTCATAGCTGCCACGCCATTTTCATCTATAAGATATCTGGTGCCATCATCGGCATCTATCCAGCCTGCAGTTTTCTGCACTTCACCATTAACATAATATCTGAAGTAACCATCCTCATCCTGTATCACTCCACTCTGAACTGCATCTGATGCTGTGGCCAGAACTGCCGTGCCGTCAGCTCCCATCTCATCTGCCTGTGTCACCACATTTGTAGAAAAAATCACAATAGCCAATACAGCAATCGCCATAAGACTGCCTATAGCTTTTGCCGCCATCAGGCTCTTTTCTCTCTTTGCAATATTAGTCTTCATTGTAGACATCTTTACTGTCCTCCTTTTTATTAAGCATCAGTTTCCGCATGGAATCTGACGTTTGTGTGCATTCTGCTACGCTCGTAGTATACACGTGTTACATATTTTTTACAAGTATAACTTTTTTACAAGTTTTTTGTTACAAATGTGTTAAGCCGCCCCATCTTGGATTATTTGTCTACATATGGTAAAATAAATCCGCAAAATTCAAAAACAGACAACGAAAAATGTCTGCCAACGGCAGTACAGAGAAAGGATACATATATTATGGGAGCTATTGTTACATTAAAAAAGGGAGAGGGACGACTTCTGAAGTCCGGCGGAGCATGGATATTTGACAATGAGGTCGACACCATAGTCGGCAGCTTTGAGAACGGCGACATCGTCATAGTAAAGGACTTCGACGGTTATCCACTCGGCAAAGGATTCATAAATACCAACTCCAAGATCCTCATCCGCATGCTCACAAGACATGTGGACACCGAGATCGACGAGGCATTCTTCACAAAGAGACTTCAGGATGCATGGGATTACCGCAAGAAAACCGTCGACACCAGTAGCTGCCGTGTCGTATTTGGCGAGGCTGATTTTCTGCCGGGAATCGTCATTGACAAGTTTGAAAACGTGCTTGTTGTCGAATCACTGGCACTCGGCATCGACAAAGTTAAAAATTTGTTAATAAATATTTTAAAAAATATACTTAAAAATGATGGTATAATAATCGAGGGTGTTTATGAACGAAGCGATGCAAAAGTCAGAAAACACGAGGGGATGGATACCTATAAAGGGTTTATTGGTGACGAATTTAACACAAAGGTTCATATAAATGAAAATGGCGTTCGATATATTGTTGATGTGAAAGACGGTCAGAAGACCGGATTCTTTCTGGATCAGAAGTATAATCGTCTTGCTATTCAGAGAATATGTAAAGATGCAAAGGTTCTTGATTGCTTTACACACACAGGCTCCTTTGCTCTAAACGCAGGCATAGCCGGTGCTTCCAGCGTTTTGGGAGTAGACGCTTCAGAACTTGCTATTGCCCAGGCCAGAGAGAATGCAGCGCTCAACGGATTGGAGAGCACTGTCTCTTTTGAGTGCAGAGATGTATTTGATCTTCTTCCTGAACTGGAATCAAAAGGCGAACAGTTTGACGTTGTCATACTTGACCCGCCGGCATTCACAAAATCAAGAAATTCAATAAAGAACGCAGTCAAAGGCTATCGCGAGATTAATCTGCGTGCTATGAAACTCGTAAGGGATGGTGGATTCCTTGCAACTTGTTCATGTTCACATTTTATGGATTTCGAGTTATTTACCAAGACCATAAAACAGGCCGCCATGAATTCACATGTAAGACTTCGCCAGGTAGAGTTCCGCACACAGGCTCCTGATCACCCAATATTATGGGCTGCAGATGAATCTTATTATCTGAAGTTCTACATATTCCAAGTAATAAAGGAGAGATGACACAATGCAACTAATTCAGAGAAATAAGGATTCAGCATATTTGCAATACGACAAGTATGTAAATTATGACAATCCTATCGTCGCTGCAAAGGCAAAGGAACTTGCTGCAGATTGCAAGAGCAGTGATGAGATCATACAGGCATGTTACTATTTTGTCCGGGATAGGATTTCTCACACATATGACAGCAACTTTTCAGTAATAACTATCAGCGCTTCCGATGTACTGGAAGCCAGCACGGGCATCAGCTATTCAAAGGCCAATTTGCTGGCAGCACTGCTTCGTGCCAACAACTTATATACAGGATTCTGCTATATCCGTATCAAGCACAAGGGCGGACTTATGGCTATGCATGCACTTAATGCGGTATATCACCCGGATCTCAAGAAGTGGATACGTCTTGATGCCCGTGGCAATAAATACGGCGGTTTCAACGCTGATTACACACATAATGAGACTCAGATGGGACATGTGATTGATTCAGCAGCCGGAGAGTATGAGTTCAACGACCTCATCGCCGTACCGCTTCCATCAACCATGAGGGTTCTCGAACAGAGTACCAACTTCTACAAGATGTACTTTAACGATATGCCAGATTATGACGCTTAAAAAAATATTACCAGCGGATGACCGCTGGTAATATTTTTCTATACTATATGAATAAGAGGGGAACCGATCCATGTCAAAGACAAAATCCAAAACCATATTAAGAATATCCTTTAACTCACCTGTGGTACTTACATTTGCACTCATTTGTCTGGGAGCTTATCTCCTGAATATCCTCACAGGCGGCAAAAGTAACTTTCTTCTATTTGAAGTATACAGAGCCCCTCTCACCGATCCTTTAACCTACGTCCGCATGTTTGCCCATGTATTTGGTCACGCAAGCTGGAGTCACCTTATCAACAACATGACGCTGCTGCTTGTGATCGGCCCACTACTTGAGGAAAAATACGGCTCAAAGGATCTGCTCATCGTAACCATCACCACCGCACTGGTGACAGGAATCGTGCATTTTATATTCTTCCCTGGTACAGCATTGCTCGGCGCCAGCGGAGTGGTATTCGCATACATTCTTCTGTCTTCTTTTGCATGTATAAAGGACGGCTCCATACCGCTCACCTTCATACTTGTTGCAGTGCTTTATATCGGCGGACAGGTGGCTGACGGAGTGTTTGTGAAGGACAATGTGTCGAATCTCACCCACATTATCGGGGGGATCATCGGAGCGTTCTTCGGGTATATCTCAAATGTCAGGAGATGATATGACGAACGGACGGATGACATACTCTCCAGGGACAGAAATTGGGTCTCTATATATGTAATCACGCTCGACTTACCTCACTTTGCTTTGCTTATATCTGCACGCGGCTCCCGCTCGCTATAAGAGCGTTGCGAGCTCCGCCTTGGCAGTAAGCAGCAAAGTTCAGGCGTCTTCGCTACCGATTACATATATAGAGACCCAATTTTATATTCCCAGGGAGTACGGCATCCTGGTCTTGTTGGATATATACTTTTCAGATCATGTTCCTGACATATTTCGCTGAAAAATATATTTTATACACCACACTATATTATAGATATCGACTCTTACCTGTTTTTCTTTTATTCAGTTCCCCAGAGTGTCATCCCACAAAAATAATCATAGATATTTAATAAAAAATATATATCAACACAGACATCTATAAACTATAAGCTACCTTTCTATCTACAGATTCAGGATTTCCTCTGGGCTTTCTACTATGTTGTCTGCGCCGACTGCTTCGAATTCTTCTCTGCTGCCGTAGCCGTAGAGGACTCCTATGGTCTGGAGGCCGCAGGCTTTGCCACCTTCTATGTCGTAGCGTCTGTCGCCTATCATCACAACCTGGTTTGATTTTATCATATCTTCTGTCAGTCCGTGATCTTTCTTGAGGCTTTCAAGGACCTGGGATATGATGTGCTTCTTGTCTGATCCTGTTCCGTCGGGATTACTTCCAACTACAACGTCAAAATATTTTCCCACACCGAACTTCTCAAGGATACGGAGTGTCGGCTCTGTCGGCTTGCTGGTTGCAACTGAGATTATGCAGCCCTTCTCCTTAAGGGCATGCAGGGTGTCTGCCACTCCGTCGTACACCTCAGCCTCGAAGAGACCTACCACGTTGTATCTCTCTCTGTACTTCGCAACCATCTCTTTCGCTTTTGCGTCGTCCATGCCGAATTCCCTCACGAAAGAATCATAAAGCGATGGTCCTATAAAGCTTCTGAATACACTGTATTCAGGATATGGAATTCCAGCCCAGTCCAGAGCGTATTTTATACAGTTGAATATTCCTTCCTCAGACTTGGTGATGGTTCCATCAAGATCAAATAATAAATATTTGTACATATACCGTCTTCCTCCTTGCGAAAATAATGGGTCAGGCACACCAAAAAAGCGCTTACCGAAATGCCCCGCAAATTCTATGAATCTGTGGGGCATTTGTAGTATTTATATATTGAAACTACCCATGAATATTACATGATATCAACATCTGCTGAGTAATCCACACCGTCGATCTTGAAACCGAACATGTTGTAGAAATCCTCCCAGTATCCATCGATGTCTGCTATATCCTTGACATTGTCATTGTTGACTGTATCCCAGTGCTCAGCAACAACTTCCTGAACATCATCTCTCATCTCCCAGTCGTCCATACGGATGAATCCGTTGTCGTCCACCTGGGTGTCATCCAGGATCTTATCCATGAACAGTCTCTGCATCTGCTCTATGCATCCCTCGTGGAGTCCCTTCTCTTTCATAACTTTGTAGAGAAGTGTGATATACAGAGGTACGATAGGGATAGCTGCACTTGACTGTGTGACAAGAGCCTTGTTGATGGCTATCTTCGCCTTTATGTTAGGGAATTTTTCATTTATAATGTCTGCTGACTTGTACAGATCCTTCTTTGCCTGTCCGATCGATCCCTCAGCGTAGATAGGGAATGTGATCTTTGGTCCTATGTATGAGTATGCAACTGTGATCACGTTATCTGCCAGAACTCCGGCATCTGAGAGTGCCTGCATCCAGTCGATCCAGTCCTCACCGCCCATTACCTTGATGGTAGCATTGATCTCGTCATCATTTGCCGCTGTTATATGTGCATCTGTGATGGTGTTGTCCTTGAGTACAAGTGTCTTGTTGGTGTACTCCTCACCTACTGTCTTGAGTACAGATGTGTACTTTGTTCCATCCGGAGTTGTTCTTCTAGGCGCTGCCAGACTGTATACGATCATATCAATCTTGCCCATGTCTGCCTTGATGGTCTCGATAACCTGCTCCTTAATCTCGACTGAGAACGCGTCGCCATTGATGGACTTTGCATAGAGTCCGGCCTTGTGAGCCTCCTCCTCAAATGCTCTGTTGTTGTAGAAGCCAGCGGTTGCTGTACGGCGTCCATTTGACTCCTTCTCAAACATAACGCCGAGGGTATCTGCGCCATAGCCAAATGCAACTGCGATACGTGATGCAAGTCCGTATCCTGTTGACGCTCCGATCACCAGAACCTTCTTAGGTGCGTTATCGCTCTTAACTGCTCCCTTTGACTTGACATACTCGATCTGATTCTTTACATTCTGTGCGCATCCCACCGGGTGAGCTGTTGTACAAATAAAATCTTTAACTCTTGGTTCAACTACCATTTTCAATTCTCCTTATAAAACATAATATATTTAGTGCTCTTTGTTGGCAAACTTCGTGTATTCCTGCAGCCATACCAGATCCACAGATCCGGTGGCACCTTTTCTCTGTTTAGCTATGATTATCTCCGAGATACCCTTCTTGTCGGTATCAGGATTGTAATAATCATCTCTGTATATGAACATAACCACATCGGCATCCTGCTCGATAGATCCCGACTCTCGGAGATCCGCAAGCACAGGCTTGTGATCCGGTCTCTTATCAACCTCTCGGTTAAGCTGTGACAGCGCTATGATAGGCACATCCAGCTCCCTGGCAAGCATCTTCAACGATCTTGACATATCAGATACGAACTGCTGTCGCGACTCAACTCGTCCCGTCGTGCTCATAAGCTGCAGGTAGTCGATGATGATGAGTCCAAGATTGTTCTTGCTCTTGAGCTGTCTGCATTTTGATCTCAGCTCGGATATGGTGAGTGCTGAACTATCCTCTATGTACAGCGGTGCGGCAGCTATACTCTCCGCACTGGCAAGCACCTGATCCCAGTCGTCCTCAGCCAACTGTCCCGTCTGTACCTTCTGGGAATCAACCAGGGAATCCATGGCTATCATACGCGTTACAAGCTGCTCCTTGCTCATCTCCAGGTTGAATATCGCAGTGGCAATTCCCTTGCGCACGGCAACATGGTGGGCAATATTAAGGACAAATGCCGTCTTACCCATGGCAGGTCTAGCAGCCACCAGTATAAACTCCGATCCATGGAGACCGGTGAGCATATTGTCCAGATCTATGAATCCCGTAGGGATACCTGTTACTCTTGTGTTCTTTCTGGAAGCCTCCTCTATCTGCTCGATAACGTTCATGACGATCCTGTCGATCCCCACAAATTTGCTGGAGCCGTTCCTCTCCTTTATCAGATTGAACACACCACTCTCGGCCTGTTCAAGGAGCTGTTCAACTCCCTCCGAATCCAGATAACAGTCCTTCTCCACTTCCTCGCACAGCTTTATCATCTTCCTGAGTATGGATTTGTCCGCCACGATCTCGGCATAATGCTTGGCATTCACCGATGTCGGAACCGTCTCCAATATCTCCGCTATGGATTTGGTGCTTATGACCTCATCAGGTACATTGTTCTCCTCAAGCTTGTTCTTCAGGGTTACCAGATCGACCGCCTTACCCTCCTTGAACAGTTCTACCATATTCTCGAACAATATTCCGTACTGACCATAGTAGAAATCCTCCTTGGTCAGCATATCGGACGCCTCCACTATGGCGTCTCTGTCCATGAGCATGGAACCTATAACAGACTTCTCGGCATCCAGATTGTAGGGAAGCTTTTTTCTTGCAAATGCATCTTCCATATTTTATCTATACTCCTTATGCTTCCTCGACCTTTACAGCAAGCTCTGCCTGAACCTCAGGGTGAAGCTTGACCTTCACTGAAAAGCTTCCTAACGCCTTGATGGAGTCCTTCATAACGATCTTCTTCTTGTCTATATCCTTACCGAGCTGGCTCTTGATGGCATCTGAGATCTCCTTTGTGGATACTGAGCCAAATGTTCTTCCGCCCTCTCCAACCTTGATCTTAACAGTTACTGAAGCCTTCTCAAGCTCTGCCGCAAGTGCCTTGGCATCAGCAAGATTCTCTGCTGCCACCTTCTCCTCATGAGCCTTGCGGAGCTTGAAATCATTCATATTCTTTGGAGTTGCCTCCATGCCGAGCTTCTTAGGAATGATGAAATTTCTTGCGTAGCCCTCATTTACCTCTACCATTGCGCCTTTCTTTCCAAGGCTTTTAACATCCTGTAATAATATGACCTTCATATCCTAAATATCTCCTTCCTTATACATCTCATTCAGGAGCCCAACAAGCTCCTTCTTTATATCCTCTGCTTTCGCATTTTCAAACTGAGCTGCCGCGATATTTGCATGACCGCCGCCACCCATTCTCTCCATGATTATCTGGACATTGACATCGTCAATGGCTCTTGCACTTATCTTGACATCCGCACCCATCTGCGCTATTACAAATGAAGCTCTGACACCTGCGATGTTCAGCATCTCATTTGCAATCTTGGCGGTGAGTACCACCGGCGACTCAGGGCCATCCCCAGGTGTAATGATTGATATGGCAAATGCATCAAGCACCATCTCTGCGTGGCTGACACCCTCCGCCTTCTGTCTGTAGGTCTCTATGTCAGTTCTGAACATCTTCCTTACTCGCATGACATCCGCACCGCTTCTCTTCAGGAACGCGGCTGCCTCAAAGGTTCTGACACCGGTCTTGCTCAGGAAGTTGTCGGTGTCAATGAGTATTCCGGCATACATGGCGTCCGCCTCTGTAGGCCTGAGCTTTATCTTCTCATCCATATACTGGAGCATCTCTGCGATCATCTCACATGCAGATGACGCAAATGGCTCTATATACGACAGTGTCGCATTTGCAATGACATCCTTTGTCTGCCTGTGGTGATCGAACACCACTATGCTCTTCGCATATGCCAGCAGTTCCTCACACTCCGTGAGCGTAGGATTATTCACATCCGTCACAACTACGACCGTGTCGTCATCGACCAGACTGAGCGCCTGATCGTTGTTGATTATCATATCTGCCGGGTAGGAATTGCTCGAAGTGAAATTGCCGTATATCGGACTTATGGCCGATGACACCTCATTTACAACTATATGCGCCGTCTTGCCCAGCGCAGTCACCATCTTGTATATTCCTATACCTGAACCAAAAGCATCCATGTCCGGATTCTTGTGGGCCATGATTATAACCTTCTCCTTGGTCTCAAGAAGCTCCTTGAACGCAAGAGTCTTAACCCTCGCCTTAACTCTCGTGGACTTCTCCGTTCCCTGACTCCTACCGCCAAAGTAGGTGATCCTGTCGGCGGACTTGATAACCGCCTGATCGCCGCCTCGGCCCAGAGCAAGCTCCATGGCGGAACGCGCTGCCTCAAAGTTTTCTATAAAGCTCTTGTAATCAGTACCAAGACTTATACTGAGTGTAAGCGGAAGATCATTTCCGATATTTATAGCCTTGACCTCATCGAGCAGGGCAAATTTGTTCTCCTTGAGCTGATCCAGATACTTCTGTGGCATCACGAACATGTACTTGTCCTTCTCAAGGCTCTTGACTATGGCGTCGACATTTGCCATGTATTTGTTAATCTTTCTGTCGACCAGGGCAACAAGAAGAGAGTGTCGTACTTCCTCAAGCGACTCAAATATCTCATCGTAGTTATCAATATATATGAGACCCGCAACCAGCTTCTGGTCATGGTTCTCCTGAGCGAGCTGATTCACCACTGTCACATCAAACATGTAGAACGCAAGGAAGGTGTCCGTCTTGCCGTGGTGTCTTGAACCACCGTGCGAAGCCTTCGTCTCTTTCTTCTGCTCAGCAGACCCGTCTCCGTCTGTGCCGGCCTCATCCGGCTGGGCATCCGTCTCTTCCATAGCAGGCTCAACCTTGTTCACCTGTACACGTC